>JAEEGL016563149.1_pt1 | contig 10164 bp, 11 predicted proteins | sample 9134231 | NCBI WGS metagenome assembly JAEEGL01 (sample SAMN16246548, study PRJNA631951) | gut metagenome | biome: gut microbiome; feature: rumen; material: fiber-attached | host: Bos | place: Iran: Karaj | collected 2018-10
ATTATATATGTAATAGCGACAAGATTTTATTAAATATGCATAAATTCGTAGCTCTTTTCTATATCTTTTATCAGCGCCGTTTGGGTGGGGTATATAAATACATGGTTTTGTTGTTCTTTTATATACCGGAAATCGGTGACTTTTTTGGTGGGGTATATAAATACATGAGTTTGTAGTTCTTTTATATACCGGATCTTTCTCGTAAAGTATATAGAATTCGATGATGATGTTTTATTTATATACCTTTTATCAGCAAAATAAGATTTTGTCAGCTCAGAATTGCAAATTTTGGGCAAAATTCGTATATAAACTCAATCTTTTTACAATTTCTATATACCCGATGTAAAAAAAGTCATTAAAAAAGTATATGTTCTTGGGCAATGCCCAAGAACATATGACAAATAGGCCATTCCAGTGCGACTACGTCGCAGGGCCTATTTGCACTCGTATCATGGTTTCACGAAATGCGCAGCGCAGTGCGCATTTCTGCAATTTAGTCCAATAATACATACTTAATAATTTTTATTATAAGCAAAAACACTTCCATACTATAGCGGTATGGAAGTGCATTTATGGTAAATCCCCTTAATGTATCTGGGTTGTTTTTGGGAGGAAGGCTGTCAACAATTTGGGACAGCCTTTGTGTGTTATGAAAAAGTATGTGGGGGCAAGAAGTTCTTTGTTCTTCTTGATGTGTTCATGATATTACCCCAAGCTAAAAACTACATAAATTTTTTGCGCTTCATAACTATTTCTATATAAAAAATATGAGATGACGATCAAATCTAGTAAATATCGAGCATCTTCTGAGCACACCTGGTAGTCACTTCAATATAGTACTTATAATCTTCTGTAACCTGCGTTTATAATATTCTTATGAAAATCCTATTAGTAATAGACGTTCAAGAAAAATATCTCAGTTACTATGACGCTGATCTTCTTAACAGGATCAACGCTCGAATTTGTGCGGCCCAAGCAGGATGCACTCCTGTTTATTATGTCCGTAACATTGGAAGTCAGGGAGACGATGACAGCTACGCATTGGCCAAGAATCTGCTCGTAGTGTCGGATCATATCTATGAAAAGAAATTCCCCAGCGCCTTTACAAATACTTCTTTTGTAAAAGAGCTGGAGAATTTGGATGTTACTGATATTGAAGTCATTGGTGTTGATGGAAACAGCTGCATAAAGAAAACCTGCATCGATGCATCAGATGCAGGTTACAATGTGCTTCTTAATCTCAAATGCACATCAGCGCGAAATGAAAAGATATTTGAAAAGACATTAAAGGAACTCTCAGCACATGGCATTACGCTATTAAATTAAAATACCTGAAAAATGATCGATTTCATGCTGGATTATTTGAGCGGTGAAACCATTATATTTTCCATGCTTTGGCTTAAAGTCCTGATCCAAGTAATCAACCTCTATCTCTTTATACCTGGTACAAGGTCTAACACCATCCAAAGAAAGACAGCTCTCTTCCGTCTGATACTCTCCGGTCTTCTTTGTAATAACCGGATTTATCATTGGGAAAATGAATGGTCCCATAGCTACAACAATTATCTGCTTCTTTACTCCGATCATGTTCGCTGCCATTCCGACGCATCTGTACTGATTTGCTCTTAATGTATCCAACAAATCTTCCACAACCTGCCTGTCAGCCTCAGTCGCAGGATCAGATTTCTGTTGTAAAAAGAACTGATCTCTTACTATTTGTTTTACCATTTCAACCTCACAAAATCATACTAACTTATTTTTTGTCAATTTATAGTAAGTCAGATCTTTTTCTTCACCTTGATATACAAGCTCTTTCTCACTAAAACGATCAAACGTCATCCCACACTTCTCCATGATACGCTTAGACGCCTCATTTCCGGTAAAAAATGACGCATATACAGTATTGAAGCATTTTTCGTCCATACAGTATTGCAGGAAACGCCTCACTGCCTCCGTGCCATATCCCTTGCCCCAATACTCTGAACCTATGCCATAGCCAATCTCACATGAATCGTCATTTCCATCAAAAAACAAAATAATACCGATGAGTCTTTTGGTATCTTTCAATCGGATTGCGAACATGTCATCTCTTCCAACATACTTCGAAATATCCATGTCTTCTATTTTCTCGACATATGTGCAAACAAAAGTCTTAAGCACCTCGCTGTCATGAGATATGTTTTTATAGTAATCTTCTCTATCAGATTCCCTTATTTCATCAATAATAAGTCTTTCAGTTTCCATTTATGTCTCCACCTTCAGTTTTTTCGAAAGATTACTTATTACTTAATTATCCTATTAGTCCCAGTTCCTTGCACAGAGCATCATAAGTACCTGAAAAATGATCGATCTCATTCTAGATTTCCTTGATAAAAAATCTATTCATTGTAGCGTGCACAACGCCAGCCGGCTTATCTATTTCTTTGAATCCGCATTTCTCATATACATGTATTGCTGCGACAAGATTGTCATGGGTTTCAAGATATATCTGCTTATACCCAAGTTCTTTTGCCTTCTCTTCAATGAGGGAAACTAACTTGTAGCTTAAACCTGCACCTTTGACTTCATCTGCAAGATAGAGTTTTTGAAGTTCACAACAGTCATCAAAAAACTCAAACTCCGCAAGGCCTATTCCACCTATCACTTTGTCGTTATCATCGGTCATAACATAATAATAGCGCTTGTCGTGATCAGCCAGATAAAAATCACTAAGGTGATTTAAATTGTCATCAAAGTAGACCGTCCCAGGAATATCAAGGCGGTGCTTCTTTAGGTTAATTCTGATCATTTCCGCAAGCGCCTGATCATGAGTAGGCTTTAATTCAACGATTTTCATTTCCCCACCTTTTTTCATTAACCATTCACAGACTGCTAATACAGTTTTGTACTATCTCCTCAGCATCATTTCCCTGGATATCAAGGCCTGTAGCCTTTATCAGCTCCACATCCTGTATGCCATAGAAATTCTGTGCAAGCGCCTTTATATATCCGAATCCAAATTCTTCCGGTACATAAGCGCCTCCGGCAGTCATTACGTAATACAGCTTTTGGGTTTTGCATAATCCGATAGGTGTACCTTGCGGCGAGTACTCGAACGTTATCCCCAGAACATTGATATGCTCAATATACTGCTTTAACACTGCAGGAAAAGATAAATCCCAGTAAGGCGCAGCAATAACAACCGTGTCTGCTTCGGCAAATTGCTTAGCCAGGTCAAAATACGGATCGTCGTAGTTTTTCACTGCTATATAGCCATCTCTTTTCCTAAGGAATTCTTCGCTGGTGTCAGGAAAACTGACTTCAGAGAGTTTTACTTTTTTAACATCTCCACCAATCTTTTCCAGAAGCCTTTTAGCTATTCGATTTGTTCTTGAATCACTTCTGACACATGCGTTTACATATAAAACCATAAATCCCCCCTGTAAAAAATAACTTTAAGCTTTAATTCTGTTTAGTTGCAAAAAATGTATCGATACCATTTGCAATGCCTTGTATCATTAGCTTCTGATACTGCTCAGATGCCATCTTACTGTCTTCATCAGGATTTGACATATATCCCATCTCAATGATCGTAGATGGCACATTTGCCCAATTGATCCCGGTCATCGTATCGGTTTCCCACACATGCTGTCGCTTAAAGCCTGTGGAATTGACATATGAATCCAGCACAGAGTCCGATAGCTTTCTTGACATCTCATATAAAGAGGAGTTGTAAGGATTGGATTTCGTCTGACAAATAGTCATGGCTCCATTAACCGAAGAATCATCCGAACCATTGGCATGGATCCTGATAAAAGCCTCTGCCCCGGCGCTGTTTGCAATCTGCGCCCTATCTATATTACTCAAGGTGACATCATTGCTCTCACGGGTCATTATGACTGTATATCCGCGGCTAATAAGCTCATCTCTAAGCCCAAGACCTATTATGAGATTTAGCTGATATTCCGATAAACCTGAAGTTTTCCCGGAAGTCCCACTTGAAACTTTGGCCTTCATCACTTTTGAACCGGGGCCATTCGGTTCCTTCTCAGGCATTCCTTTTGCCTGATGTCCCGGGTCAATAACCACAATATGCCCCAAAGGCTTCGCGCCTGTACTATCTGTCGCATATACAGGGCATGCTATGTACAGAACAAGTGAAATCACCAGCGTTATTATAAAAACAGCTTTTTTCAAAAGAGCTTTCGTTAACATACTCACACCTTATCATTCGATTTATCAGCGAAAATATATGTTTTCACTGACAATTATATCAACGAATTATAAATGACATGTTAACGCTATATTATTTGTATCTAAAAATGCTTTTACTCAAAATTTCTCTTTTAATGTCTCAAAAATAGTTTCTGCCACCAGCCTTGATCCTTCAGGTGATGCATGTCTTCTGTCTTTATAATAAAGATCTACATTGGGATTCCTGTGTAATTCTTCCCACCATTTTTCGCCCACAGGAGCCACGAGGCAGTCATGCTTTTTTGCTAATTTCCGATATCTTGCAGACATTTCAGGCTGAAACTCTTCATTTTCCTCTTCAGTCCATGTCATATAATAGCAAGGAACTGCCTTCGTTTGCCTGATCCATTCCATGATCGTATCAGCAGCTTTCTCCATAACCTCAAATTCACCCATAGGATGCGCTACATGCTGCAATATAACAAAATCATAATCTCCGAAAAGGATATTGAATCTTGTCTGCTCATTTTCTGCATGATAATCCAAACCCATTCCGCCTTTTGTAAGCATGGTAACCTGCATATCAATTCCATTCTCAGCGCAGATATCTTTGAAAATCTTCGGCATATCATTGTAGTAAGTGTGGCTATTGCCAATAAAAAGTGTTCTCATACCGTCCCTTTCAATCTAATCGTCGTATTCGCTATTAACTCTAATTCTAAATCTTCAAAATTCCCTCAAAATCTTATTCCGCACAATAAGCTGATGCCAATCCTTCTCCCTATTTTATAATGCCCTCACATAGCCAATCTCCGTGTACACCATTCCGTGCCTGCCACGTTCAGACTTCATTAGAGAAATCCCATTCACTCGCATAGCCTCACTCTCCTGGAACTCTGGCAAAAGAGCTTTCCCCTTCGTACACTCTGCTCGTCTTATCAAAGTTACATGCGGCAGAAACTTCTTTCTGTCAAAAGAAATCTCTTCGTCCAAAAGAGCTTTTCTAAGGCGCTTAACATAATCCCGCAGATTCTCATTCTCTTCAAAATCCGCAAAAAACATATCCTTGAAAGGCCTGAATCCATTTAGCTTTACAGAAAAAGTCCTCAAAGGAACCTTCTGCATCACTTCCACAATCTGCTCCGGATCATCATTCTCCCCAATAAATGCAAGCGTCATGTGCAGATTCTCGCGAGGTGTATAGTTGCCCTTAACGCCGCATCTCATCAGATCATCCTGAATTTCAGTAAGCGAATCCAGCATATTTTCATCAAAGCAAATTGCAATAAAAAGTCTCATGTAAGCCTCCTTATCGTTTGTAACTCTTATATTATACCCCAAAATAGCCCCATATCTTATCATTCATGAAATATTGCAAAAAAAGAGGCCAGAAACTCTGTTTCTGACCTCTAAGCAATACAGACAAACCCAAAATCAAAGCTCTTCAAACCCAAGAGGAGGCTTCTGGTTCTCTTGAACCACAGGATTTTCGGGAACATCGTTGATATCAATTCCCAAAGCCTCCGCCTTAGTATTGCCAAGTCTTTTTTCTACCAATTCAAAATCTTTAGAAAACTCTTCAATAAAGAAATCTTGCTTTAGTGAAATAACTTCGGAGTCTACTACATATTGACTATTACTACCAAACGCTCCTGCGCCATGAATTTTGTCATAATTTCTTTGGAATTTTCTGTTTTCCCTAACCATATTCTCATCTGTGTAACGAAAAGCGGGATTATACTGTCTGTTCAAAAGGGCATTGTGCATTGGAGCTTGAAACGCCTGGAACCTGTACAAGTCATAAAAGATCTCCGGATTTTCTTTTTTTATGCAAGCCCATATGTATTGCTCCCTTACTTTCTTTTGAATAGATGCCGTTGCTTTTTCTTTTGCAAGTTCTTCAGCCATGCCATCTAGTTTATAATTCTCAACTTTTGAGGATATTGCCGCGTTTATACTATCCTCTCGTAATAATTCTTTAGGAATCTCTTTAACCTTCGAATTCATCTCATTGTATAGTTTTTTAAGCTTCGGGGCCATCTCCATCCTTAAGGTATAATGAGCTTTTATAAGTTCGGGACTTGTAAATTCATCAAGCAAGCGTCGAATTACATCACCGTACATCTCTCGTCTGATCGCTGCTGCTTTAGATTCCTTTATCCCTTCTTCTTTTAGTTTATAGACATAGTTATTGTTATAGGTATCGTTGTTCAGAAGATCCGTCAATGCCAAATATCTTTCCATTCCATTCTTTTTGGCAAGAAGCGCTGAACGCGCAGTAAAGTACATTTCCTGATATTGCTTCATCGCAAAATCAGCACCATTCTGTGCACCTTCAACATGGCAGACAACACTTTTATTATTTAGTACTTTGTTTCTTCCTAATATTTCCGGACAGAACTGTGGATTTCCTCTCCATAATTTATCTTGTAATTTTTCAGAAGTATTTTGTGACATCCATTCCTCTTTTGAAAGAATGGTTTTTTCTTCGGAAGGCAACTTTTCATCTTGTTTAATGCGTTCTTTTATAAGCTTTTGAAGATGAGTTAATCTTGATTCAAAAGCCTTACGTTCTTTTGATGAAATCAGCGTTCCAGCCAGAATTCCAATATCCTCTGCCCGCATGGCCAGGATGGCTGTAGAAAACTCCTTGTCTAAAAGAGGAATTGAAAGTTTGTCAAAAGCAGGTAAGCTACCCTTCTTTTTTTCTAGGCTTTTACCATCAATATCATCCTCAAATAATGATACGCCTTGCTGTAAATCCAAGTAAACATGACTTACGCGATAGCATGTTTCTTGTTCATCTCCAATCATTCTTATATTGTCTTCAGCTTTAATGTTATTGCCTCCAAACAAAGCCAAAAGCATCTGAATTATTGACATCTGCCTCAATGCCTCATTGGAATAGACAATATCTACTTTGTTTCCACGACTTTCTTCTACAATTTCTCTGTATGTTTTATCGCTATTATTGACTCTTCCTCTGTATTTAATTCCGAAATATCTTTCATTTTCAGATTTTCTTATAGAAACAAGATCTGTATCGCCAAGCAATTCTCCTACTCCTAAAAACTTCGTAAGAGTAGAAGCAACATGAGCATGGGCAAGATCCTTATCCAGCTTATTTTTTTGCTTACCGATAGTGTATCTATGAAGTTCCATAGCATAATTATCATTATCATAAACCGTATGCAAACCAGCCAGATATCGTCCCGTATCCTCATAGTCTTCATATTTATTATGCCTAACGTCTATAATTTTATTCAAAACTGCATAATTTCCAAGGACATTTCCAAGAATCATCCCCTCTTCTCTGTCCTTGTGAATATGATCACTTGCGCCCAAATTTGCAAAACATCTGCGCTCAGCTATAGCACGATCTCTTATTTCAGTTACCATTTTCCCGCGGCGTTTTGCGTCAGAAGAGTAACCGCCATGATTCTTAAGATATGTTTTACAACTTTCTATAAGATTGTCGTAAAGAGTTGTGGTATCCAGAAGTTTTGCTCTAAAGTCAGAGATATCCTCAGGGATCCCTTCCTCAAGGCGAGCCGTGACAGCAGCCATATCTCTCTTAACGGCCAGCATCTCAGCACCATCTTCGATTTCCTGGCCACGTTTATTGTACCTCTTTTCCGCTGCCAGTTTATCCTGCATCTGCATATGTTTGCGGTACTCGGTTTGATACGTGCTTTCTTCTTTTTCCACCATATTCCAGTCACTGGCATGTGCAACGTCTTCCTGTTCCATCACTTGCCAGCCACCGGGAATCTGATCATTCTGTTGTTGCTGATTTCTGGTTACATATAACCCGTCTTTTCCATTTGGCATGAGAACTCCTTTCTGAAACACTAATTCCTTTCACCGGCTATGGCATTCTCACCTTTAGCACCGGGGCAAAAATATCCTACAAGTTTATATGTTTTTTCATCATGTCGCCTTAAGCGAACCATCATACTCTGACCATATTCTTTTTCAGCTGCATTTGCAGAAAAACTCAGCATATACATGAGTTCTTTAGGCCCTTCAACACCTGATGAATATAGGAGAACAGGCATCAAAATTTCATCCATCCCTTTTCTTACAAGCACCAGGCCTGTTATTTGGTTATCGGTTTTGATACAGCAGGAAACATCCTGATCAAACCAGTCCTTTGGAATCGTCGGAAGATCTGACTCTACTCCTCTGTTTCCGGCTATGACCGCTTTTGTGATGCCTTGTCTGAATTGAATATCATCGATTTCAGAAATAGGCACGACATATTGAGGAAGTTTTTTTATCCTTAATGCTTTGTTATTGGCGATATCTTTAAGATCACAATAAATATCCCGGCTTTCTGTATCTTTTAAGATGAACCCAGAATCTGAAAGTGCCTTTTTTGCCTCATCTGAAAGATCAGAGAGTTCGAAGTAGGCTCTTCCTCCTCCGTTTTCTTCTTCTCTTGCAAAAAACTCCTGCAATAGTTCCATTGCAGCCTCATATTCATCAGAATCAAAAAACAAGAGTTCAGTCCCGTCAGCATCTTCATCCTGAGAAAAACAATCCTGCCATACTACAGCTCCGCAGGTTGCACCTCTTTCAAGGTTCACGGCAGCCAGGGCCGAGAAGCCATCACGACTCATGTTTTCGACGTTATCTGAACCTATATAGTCGCCGTACCTATCGGCTTCATAGTAGTAAACATCAACTATTGATACCATTCTCTTTTCCTCTGTTTAGTGTCCTTACTGCAAGTTGTTCAAGTGATTCTCCCTCATCTGCCGATACCTGATATGCTGTTATATTCGCTCCGGCCGTGGCACACACCGTAGAAATAAGGAGCTTTGCATCAGATTCCTTATTCGTATCAAGAAATATCAGATATTCATAATCTGAATGCTTAACAACTATGCTTTTGTCAGGCTTTACATCCCATATCGAATTCGATAGCGCATCAGTTTTTTCATTATTCCTAAAAAGTATGGCTGTTTTGATTTTTCTGCCTTTTTTTGTTAAATACTCCTCAAGTTCGGGCAAATACGTCACTTTGTAGTATCCGTGCTCATCATCCGTATATTCTCGTCTTCTCTTCAGCACCATAAACATCAATAAAGCTGCTACAGATGAAAATAATGGTTCAAGATGAGGAATACTCATAAAGCTTGTAATAAAGCATAGTAACCATGGAACCACGAAGTATTCCATTCTCAGAGGCAATGGCTGAGACATTTCCCGACTATAGGTTCTTGCGATTTTCCAGGCGTATCTTATATATGTATAAGCAATTAAAACAGCGGAAATATAGAAGACTATGATGAATATTACTGTTAGAAATTGAGAATTATTAAAGAAGAAAATCATTTCACACAGAACAAGAATAGCCAGGTATACTAACGGATACCAGGCCTTCCTGTATCTTCTCTTAATACGATCGGGACTTTGAAAAACGGCAGCGTCCACAAATATCAGCCAAAAAAGTCCCAGCGCAACAATTGCTCCAAACTCTATCAGAGCAAAGATCATATCTATGAAAACGAATATTTCTGCGCCGACTTTAAGCGCTATATATACTTCCAAAAGGCTAAATAAGCTGAATATGTTTACAGCCAGTGTCAGATAGCAGAAATTGTAAAAATACTTTATTTCAAAGCGCTTACTGTTTTTAAGTTCTTTGTCAGAAAATATAACCCATAATATTATTGGTAAGCCCAACGCTCTGATGATGTAAATAAAAGTAAACATATAATCTCCATATAAATAACCAGGTTATAAAGTTCAATTTGTGCGTTATTTCAATTATAAATCAACAAGATTATTTATATGCGAATATAGCTATATATTTATAAACATTTTAAGATTATTTAATAATGGTATATGTTCTTGGACAATGCCCAAGAACATATGACAAATAGGCCATTCCAGTGCGACTACGTCGCAGGGCCTATTTGCACTCGTATCATGGTTTCACGAAATGCGCAGCGTAGTGCGCATTTCTGCAATTTAGTCCAATAA
>JAEEGL017412725.1_pt1 | contig 10164 bp, 2 predicted proteins | sample 9134231 | NCBI WGS metagenome assembly JAEEGL01 (sample SAMN16246548, study PRJNA631951) | gut metagenome | biome: gut microbiome; feature: rumen; material: fiber-attached | host: Bos | place: Iran: Karaj | collected 2018-10
CATCAACCGCTACCGTGCACTCATCAAGGCTCTCGGCCTGCGTAAGTAAACGATACGGAATGATACCAAAAAAACTCCGGTGAGTCAGCGCGACTCATCGGAGTTTTATTTTATTTCTTACTGAACTTCCTGCCGTTCAGGATGTAGATGCCCGGAGCCAATCGGTCGTGCCACGTACCATTCTGCACCTCCTGTTCCGTCGCCACGCGACGACCTTGCAGGTCATAGATGCAGTTGTCGCCAGCCATCACCTGTCGGCTACCGTCTGGCTGCAGTTCCTCACTATTCTCCCCTTCGTCGAAGATGACGGGTACGAAGTCTACGCCACGGGCAGGAGAAGGTGTTGCTTGGTAGTAAACCTTGTTGGCATATACATACTTATTGTTTCTTTCCCACAGCGTTTTAGTAGCATTAGACTCACGGTTGGTGTTAGCATTCTTGTAGAAGCCTACACCCTTATCGAACTCAAGTCCGGCAGGCGTAACTACACCAGTTCCTGAATTATATACGAAGTCATCCGAGTGAGTATAAGAACGTCCTAAGACATATACCAACTCACTAGCATCATGTGCCAACATCTGCTCAAGATACGTACCACTGAGACAGGTTGTTATTGCATCAGAAGGCGTAGCACTAGGCAATGCCATAGTTATGTTACCACTTGTGGCTCGGATTATAACAGGAGTACCTGCAGGGATAAACTGGTTATTGCCTACATAGCCGCCAGTGTTACACTCACCAATTTCCTTTGGATAGAGGTTGCCTGTTGTTGCAGGAGGTGTTATCGTTGGCCATCCAGCTGAAGGTATAACGTATGCCTTGTCTTTTTCGTTTGTCATCAGCACATCGAATGGCGCATAGAAGGTGGTGTAATAATAATTGTCGCCACCATTGTTAGCCTTTACTCTCAGTCCCATCTCGCCATTACCTGCGGTAGTAGACTTCATCACAGGTTTCATACACCATCTTGCACTCTCTATCGTTGAAGCGGTATTGTCGAACTTCAAATCATATTTTGGATTGGTTTGAGCATATTTAAGAAAGCTTGTTCCGCCATGCTCCTGTAATGCTACTATGCCTGCACCAATATCAATAATATCGAATGACGTAGCAGAACCCGCTGTTGCCGTCATCTTGTTTTCCTTAACATATAGTCCTTGTGTCTGAATCTTTGTTGTGGGAGATGCTGCTGATCCTTCATAGAAGTAAAAGACACTTGCTGGGTCATGGGCCACAGTCACCAGAGGAATATCACCTCTTGTAGCAGGTGTCTCTGTGTAGTCAGTATTTGCAGTTCCGAGGTCTCTGAAAGTGGGATTATTGACATCATATTCTTCTACCTCATAGAAGTGCATAGAAATAGCATCGGCTTCACTGCCATCTCCATTAACGTCACGCTCAATTTTGTGCGTATAGCCACTTGCATAGCGTGGTGTGGTGATACCGCTTGAACCAGGTTGCGAGTGCAGGCGGTAGTAGCCAGGAGTATAATGCACAATATAGTTCGGATGCTCAGGATCGCTGCCATCGTTATCATGGTTATACACCACGTCTTGCAGATTCATCAATTTCTTCAGCATTTTCGACGGATCAGTCTCTGCTACTGCTGTCTCATACGCAGCCTTACCTGCAGCGTTCAAACCACCTACGTAGCCTGCAGCCTGATAATAAGGTCTCATCAAATCCTCGCTGAGTCCAAATGTCCACTCTGTAGCTGTTGTGCTCAGTGTCATTGCTCCAGTGCTACTATTGTTGTTCATGTAAACCTGAGTAACCTCGTTCATGTTTACTACAGGGCGAATGAGAAAATAACCTGGTGTAGTAGTATTGGTTGTTAGCAGTTCATATACAGAGTTAGCTGGCAGATATGGAACATACGGATTACTTGCATTGTCATCTACCATCGTGATAGCTGTGCCAGTTGTAAAGGCTGTGGTGCTCATCACCTTATTTTGCCCCAGATTCTTATACATGTAACGGTTATACATCTTGAATCCGTATGGGTCTCCTACTGGTGTCCACAGGTAGTCATTGGTATAGTGGGTAGCATATCCGCTCTTTGTTTGTAGTGTTCCAGTATATTCAGCCAACATTGGTGTGGCATCGTTTGTTTCAAATGCGTACCACTTGTTCTGATCAACACTCTCCACAAAGTCACTACCGGAGTTGGTGTCCAGACCACCCATGAAGTTATAGACAATGTTGACCCAAACAATCTTTCCAAGCAGTCCGTCATCATCGCCCATGTTAGTCATCTTACGACCTTTATAGAGATCATTCATAGCATCAACCGGGTCACCACTATAGTCAGTCTTATGTGTATAAACTCCTTCAATATAGAAATCATAAGTTACATTAGGACGGTAGAATGCCTGTGGAACTTCAAATGCATCTCCCAAACTGACATGGTGAGCATCATAACAATAGGTCATACCATTTAGAGTAGAACCAAGTTGGTATCTGTCACCAGCAACGTGATCGCCTCCTGATGGATCCACAGACGTTAGGTCACGCAGGGTTGTGCCCTCCTTGATTTTATAATTATTTTGAAGTACGCCGTTAGTTTCCGGACCTCTGTATGGAATTCTCACATCTTCTCCAATATTCTTAATCATCAGGTGATAGACCACCTTAAATGTAGAAAGTGCAAATGGAATAAACTTGGTAGGATTGCTCGTCGTAAGTTGATGTCCATAACCACTCAGCATGGTGCCTGCTTCACCTGTAATAGCAAATACTCCGTAGTCATAGCCATCCTTATTAAGGAGCATAAATGGGGTAGCATCAGAACTGAGGTTAGTTTCTTCTTCGGATGTCTTATGGATATATTGGACAGTTGAACTTACTACGTTCTTAATCTTAATAGCGTATGGGTCATCACCCTCAAATTCCCACTCGTAAGGAGCAGTTTCTTGTATCTCTTTGTTAGGTTCGGAAGTAATGCTCGTTCCATTGCTCTTCATGATATTATCTTGATACCAATAGATATTATAAAGACGTTGGCCATCCAGCCCCAGTGGTGCATCATTAGAGTTGACGCCACGTGCCACCGGATCTACATTTGTTGCATTTCTTTCATTTGGCACCACATAAGTGCTCACATCGTCATTATATGGGGTGTAGTGGGTATATACTATATCCTCATAAATGCCATAGAGCGTAGAAAGAGACTTATTGAGAGTATCTGCCTCTACTATAGAACCATTAGCGAGAGTGTGCTCATAGTAGCGGTACTGATCCAAATTAAGCAGAGGTGTACGAGCAGCTTCTGGTAATACAGGTTTCCAGTCATTACTATAAACATCTTCCTGCGACTGATTGGCGTTAATGGCATTCACACCTCCATTTGTATATACCTTATAAGTATATGCGTGTTGTACTTCGTCGGCAAGTTTAACCTGAGATTGTGTTCCATCGAACGTGCCAGAAGTAGCGGTGAAATCTGATTCTGTAGCTACAACTGCAGCTGTGGATGCATCCATACTATTTCCGTTCAGGAACTGATAGGTATCGTCCCCCCTACCTGCCTTAGCCAAAGCATAGTCGCCTGCAGAGTGAGAGAGGAGAGCAAAACGGTCATCTATCGCTTTAGTTCCTGCAGTCTGACTGCGATTGTATATGTACAAAGCATAAGGGTCAGGCGTACTTTGTGAAGTAGTAAAGAACTTCCACTGCCATTCCTTACTGGAAGCATTAACAGGATTGGGTTTACTGCTGCTGGCCTGCTTCACTCCACTGCTATAAACAGCGTCCTTTTCGTTCAGCTGCATTGTCAGCCAATTACCCATTAGCATATTCAGATCGTCGGCTTCATCATAATACTCATAGCGAACATATACCTTATTATCAGTGAGCGTTGCACCATCGAGAGACGCCTCTATCTCTTTCTTGATGTCACCATAGGTGCCTGCTTCACTATCATAGGTTGCATCAGCATAGTATGTGAAGTTGGTGGCAAGCGGACTCTGGAAGTGATCAGGAGTTTGTGGCAACAAATCACCGCCACCTTTGTAGCGCAGAGATTCATGACCTTCGTTGTCAATAATCAGATATTCATACACAACTGGACGATACAGTTTCGTGTAAGTTTTAGCTACCTCTGCATCAGTCGGCTCTATTAGTGTGCCAAACTCACTCATACGAGTACTGTGGTCGAAACGAGGCATCAGCTGCATGTTGCCGGCTTCATCCTGCACAGCCATATAAGTAGCATTGGTAACATCCATATTTCTACTGTCATACCATTTTGGCTTAGGAGAAATCGTTGTTGTGTTATTTCCCATTGTGACGGTGCCAGGATTGGTTGCATATGAACCGACGAAAGCACCTTCAACAAGTTCCGCACCATTAGCATTGGTTTTCATGTATTTAGCAGAAGAACTTACTGACTCTATCTGAATATTATATGGGTCGAAGCCGTTAGAGAAAGAGAAATATCCCAGGCTATCCTTATCACTAATGTACTGGGCAGTTAAAGCATCCTTGTATTTATAATGATCATAAGCATTAGGATTCTTGTTATCCCATTTGCCGTCTGCTTTCTTGGTAGTCCAGGTATGTACAGCATCATTATAACCCATTTCAATATCAATATCAGCATTAGGTTTCACATACCATTTCTCTGCATCAGAGATTTCATCCTTAAGAATATGTGTCTTCATATCAACTACGACAGACACATTATTTTTTGTTATGGTAGCGCCATCAGAAGTCGAAGCATATTTACTTCCTTGCTCAATAAGGAATGGCTTACCAGTCTTTGTTTTGGGGTTGTAAGTCTGTGCATACTCGTCTTTAACGATATAGGTGACATACTGATCGTTAAGGTTGCCCTTTTTGTCGAGCACGTTTTTCGAGCCATACGGAGGCAGGTTAGTCAGGTCGGTAGACGTAAAGTCATCACCGCCAATGCGGTCGCTCAACAGATAATACTGATGGAAACCAGTGCGCTTCTTTGCCGTACTCCAAAATGCGTACTCCTTTACCATAGGGCTGTTGTATGGACGTATTGCCGCATATTTCTCGTCCTTATCCGGGTCTTCTGGGTCGGATGGCAGAGGCTTACGCATAATCTCCCAGCCATGCTGGTCGAGCAGGATAAGTACAGGGTCGATGCTGGTCTTGACAAAATCGAAATAACCTTCACCCATATTCACTGTCTGATACCAGTGTTCAATCTTTTCCCAACCTTTCTTTGTCTCATGTGTGCCTTCTTCGCTACTATAACCATTGTTATAGCCATTCCAGCGTTTGGCGTATGCCCATTTCTCGTAGGAGTGGAATCCCATGCCTGGTGTGCCAGCTTCAGTACTTGTTGTAAGATATGTTCTATTGTTGGAAAATCCATCAACAAGGCATGGAGTCTCAGGAACAGTTTCAGGGTCACTGTCATTGTCAGGATAGTCAGTCTTGTCTGATTGTTTCAGCAACTTACGACGAATGGTGTCATACGTTTTCCAGTACTGTTCAAAAGAATTTACAACATAGCGTGAACCACTAATCTCGTTAGTTGTTACCAACTGATACTGTCCTTCACTACCAAGCACCATGTATTCCGTAGCCGTTTCACTATTCATGCCAGGCCATCCTAATGTTGTTATGACCTCGCTGTAGCCGTCGGGCTTATATGTCATGAAGTAGGCATTATACTCAGAACTGTTAGTGATAGGGTAAGATTCTGTTTGACGTGATTTAATTGTTACGTGATAAGGGTCACCCTTAGGTGCGCCATCTACGTTGCTCTCTACATACCACGCCCAACGGGTACGGGTACTTGCAGCACCTTGCTGTTGTATGTCATACTGCTCCTGACCATACACGAAGAAGTTACCATCACCATTTACGTATGGATAGACTGCCTTATAACGGTAGGTATTGGCAGACATGTCACCAACAGCAGGCAAAAGGGCGTCGGAACCATCCTCTTGACGGAAGTTTTCGCCCGCCTCGTATTTCAGCAGGTATAGTTGTCCTGCTTTCAGGTTTACAAGGTCGTTTACGTCATAGGTAACGTAGATTTCTGAGTTACCACTTACTGAAGCCAGCTCTGCAGGTGCTGGTGATTTGAGGGTGTATACGTCACCACTCTTATCAAAGTTACTTTCAAGATAGTAATGGTAAGCACTTACTAACGGACTATGGTATTCAGGTGGGAAAGAAGGTGCGTCAGTAGTAATCTGACGAGTTGTCGCTTGCAACAGGACTTTTCCAGACTTGTCAATAAGGTGATACACAACACGCGTAGCATCTGTACCTATAAGCTGGAATCGCAAAACAGCATTACCATACTGATAACTGGATTGGCTATAGAGTTTTACAGTGTTTGCTGATGGTCTGCCTATATTATAATATGTAGTAGAGGCATCAACGCCATCGCCAGTTGCAGCCATCACCTCGTAAGTGTTAGGCAAAGCACCGCTTTTGGCTACGAAATAGGAAGGCGTGTCATCGCTCCATGTGATGGAAGCTGCATTTTCAAAATCAACATTAACATATTTTCCTTTTTCGACATTCTTTATCGTCATGTGGTAAGGGTCACTATAATCTAATAACCACTGAAATGCTCCTTTTGCAGCATCACCTTCGTCTAGCAAAGGCTTATTTTTTATGGCATCTCCATCGGTATAGATGTAGTCATTATTGAGCCTTACGTTGTAGGTACTGCCTGAAATAGAAACAACATATCTGATGTATATGTCACGACCACTGTCGTATGGGGCATTGGGGATTGCGTTTGTTTTTGCCTTGGCGTCAGTTATATTGTCATAGTAGGTGACTGTGGCATCCTTCAGGAACGGACTACGAATAACACTTGGTATATCCGTCCACGACCTGAGCATCTTGCCTATATCATGTGTAGATGAAGCCTTTACGGCTATGTCACCTACATTATCGCGAACAACATGGTAGGTATATGTTACCTTTTCTAGTTCCTCCACCTTTATACGGCTCCCTGTGGCACTATAGGTAACTGGTTTGTTGTTAGTTGCCTCACCCAAGCCGATATATTTGGGAGTAGGCTTTGTTTCTTCGCCTTCTGCTTCGTTGGCGGTCTTGAATTTCCTTAGCAAGAAGCCATCTACACCAGTGCTTTCATATACTATTTCCCATGTAATGATGTCTGAAGAGCCAGTCTTGTTAGTGGTAAGCCCCGTAGTTTCAAGAGTAGAGCCCGTGGCACAGCCGATGAAACGGTTAGCAGTATCATCCTCACATGCCTTACGATTGAGAATCTTCAGTTCGTATGGGTCGCCCATGAATGCTACCATTGCCTCTGGTGAGTTCTCACCTTGGTGTATCTGGCTGGCTGTGTTAGAACCCTTCGCAGCACCACTTCCGTTAGTAACAACGACATGACTTGAGCCATCATTATAAGCAATGAATTTAGGGTTCGTGACACCATCCATACGCATGGTGTACCAACGTGCATTTGTATAGACACCATCTGCTGGAAGAGTCTCAAAAGGCATCGACTCTGACACGGTATAGTCTAAATAAATATGCATACCGTTGTTTGCAGCCTGAATAGCCCCAAAGGTGGAAACAGGTTGGGTGTGGGCTGCATCAGAGTAAGCGGTATAGGAGACATACTTACGCCTTAGCGCCTCTGGTACGTGTTCTGCAGGGTTGTCACTAAGTCTTGCGTCACTCCACTTCATAGTTGCAGTAATTTCAGTTTCCGAACTATGAGTTGTAACGTGAACAGTGTATGACTTAATCTCATAGAGCGTCGTAGAAAGGGCTGAACTTAATGACTGGCGTTTGAAGTAAGGCTGGCTTCTTCCTCCACCATCATTATCGTAGTTATCAAGGTAAGTGTAATATTCATTTTTATCGTTTGGTTGGTAGGTGGTCTTATTTTGGTTCATCTTACTTCCAACGAACATATACCCACCATTATTAATATTAGGCAACAGGGCAAAAGCATTCAGTGTTGGTGACTCGGATCTGTAGAATCCATTCCAAGTGTCATATCGTGCATCAGCCTGAGTAACGTAGTATTTTTCCCAACATTCTGCATATATGGCATCTGTCCATTTATTTGCATCTTTGATTCCAGATGGAATCTTGTAGTGTCTGTTATTACTTACGTCAAACCACATTGCAGTGGCATCTACCTTGCACATGAGGGTTGATTCTGCGTATGGTTTGACAGTTCCAGTATTATCTACGCCACTAATCGCATCTGTTATATGTAACTCTTGTCCTACGTATGAGGTCATGATGGTGATGTTGTAGGGGTCTTCACCAGTAAACTTGAATCCTGCGAAAATGCCAATAGGTCCCCATTTTGACCAGTTCCAGCCGAGTTGCTTATTATCATTGGCAGGCACGACAAACTCATCACTTGCCAATTGTTCTCCCGACAAGGCGGCATCGTTAGCACTTGCAACACGGTTGTTTCGACTGCGATTGTAGCACAAAACTTTCTTTGTGCCTTTTGAGTTCATGGAAATGTTATAGTCCGTTCCTCCATTAAGCTTCAGTATGTTTTGGGAGCTGTCGTACTCGTACGTGACATATATGTCGGTAAGGTCACCAACAGAGTTTCCTGGAGTAAGCTCGTCGCCAAAGCAGGCATAATCCCCACTGCTACAATCATATAGATAATACTGGGTGCCTATGATTTTGGTATCATGACCATAGTCGTAGAGTCTCCCATAGGTTGACGTGGCACTTCCCCAATACCTAAATCCAGTGGCAAGCGGACTTACAAACTGGTCAGGCAGTCCCACCGTTGTCTCCTCACTGGTACACTGCAATGCTTCAACTCGGACATTCGTACGAAAATCTCCATCACCGTTCCACGTTTTTACAGTAAACGGCTTGGTTAGGATATGGTAAGTGACCTTCTTTGCCCACGCCTGGTTTGCCACGCTGGCAAAAAGCAGCAGGGTAACTGTTAGTGCGATATGTTGGATATGTTTTTTTACCATTGCTCGGTATATTTTTCTGTATTCACAATCAGGTCGTGGGGTGATATGGTGAAGGTATAGGTATAGCTCTTCCCTGCCTGCCAGGTAATAGAGGATATGGTTGCGGTCACTGTTTGGGTAATACTCCTGTCAACCCAGGTGGCATTGACTTCTATCTGACCAGCAAATACCTGCGGAACGACGAGGAGATTGACATATTGGTGCGCGCTTTCTGACCATCCTCCTATAGGCACTACGCTTGCGGGGTTGCTGTTGAATGTGTTTACGTCTGCCGCAACCCACTCACCTTCACCATCCTTGCTTGCAAGCGTCATCACGAGGTTTGAGCTACCTTCAGCCGGCGTCAGCGACGACCACGCAGAGTTGGTATAATAATAGTCGTCCGCTATACCCGTAGCATTCAGCGTGCATGTACCCCCCGTCTTCAGTTTCTTAAAGGTGATGCTGTTGATTTGTATGTCGGGGTGTGATGCTGACAGCTGGAATCTGATGCGTGCAAAGGGATGACAGAACCTCATGGCCACGCCCGAACCACCCTGATTATCCTTGTTTTGACCTACAGTGATGCTCCAAATGAATTCCTTAAGGCTGCTACCTTGGCCAGCTGTGGGCGAAGCTGCATGATAAGCCATAGGCAGGGTACAGACGAATGATGCCTGTGGGACACCAGGGCTGCCAGGTGCTGAATATGTTGGTCCGCTGGTGATGTATGCAGGCAGCGTTTCAGGCATATAGGCAAAGAAGTCGAGATCAAACGGATAAACGCTGGGCACAGCATTTGAAACGGGTGCCGGCCAATATTTGGCAGTGGTGAAAGCCCAGTCGTCACTGATGCGATCATTCCATGCGACATTTGCCCCAGTGAAATATCCCGTCGTGGTACCAGCTTCGTAGGCCGAACAGGTAAAACTGGCCTCAGCCTGTAGTGCCGTTGCATTGTCGAAAGTCGTGGCACGGGTGCCGTCCATCACTCGCCACACGTTGGGGGTCAGGCGTATCTCCTTGGGAGTATTTTCGCTGACCGTCGTTGGTTCGTCGCCGGAACCGGCACATCCTGCCAACAGCCCGGCTGCCAGCAGAAGCACTATCCCGATATGTCCGTTCGTTCGTTTCATGTCTTTACTTCTTTCGTTGCCGCTTTGTTCTCCCGACAATGCTGACACAGACTGATCTATACCCAGGGGGCGATTTTAAAATTACCCTTCACCTTTCACACAAGAATGGGAAA
>JAEEGL010112705.1_pt1 | contig 10163 bp, 3 predicted proteins | sample 9134231 | NCBI WGS metagenome assembly JAEEGL01 (sample SAMN16246548, study PRJNA631951) | gut metagenome | biome: gut microbiome; feature: rumen; material: fiber-attached | host: Bos | place: Iran: Karaj | collected 2018-10
ATATTTAAAAAAAATAAATCAAATATTCAGATGAAATATTTAATATAATTTCTTTCATAGAATAATTAAATATATAATAAATAAATAAAAATGTCATTTCTCCTATATATTCTCCCAATAAGAAAACTTGAAGAAGAAGAAAGTGGTGAAATAAAATTATCATTAGAAACATTAATATTATCATTAATGTTAATTTTATATATATCAAGTGGTCCACTTTTAAAAAGAAAAGGAATAAAAATTCTTCATGCAAGTGGTTTTACAATGATAATAGGAATATTATTTACTTTGCTTGTAAAATTCTTATATCCAAACTCAAATTTTTTTAAAGGATTTCAATTTAGTGATACAATATTTTTTACATTTATTCTTCCTTGGATAGTATTTAATGCAGGATATAATTCAAGAATAGAAACATTTTTTAAATATTTTAGATATATTTGTTTATTTTCTCTATCAGGAACATTAATATCATTTATTATAATATTAGTAGTAACATATTTATTAAACTCAGGTGGTGCATTTACAATATTTGAATCAGATTCAAATTTATATAAATCAAATATTTCAAATTATGTAATTGACTTTTCAGTAAAGGAAATTTTACAATTTTCTGCAGCAGTAAGCGCAACTGATTCTATTTCAAGTGTTTCACTTTTAATGGAAGATAATGAAAGAAAATTAAATGCAATTTCATTTGGTGATTCTATTATTAATAATGCAATTAGTATTTCATTATATAAAATTGTTTCTGCAGTAAGTGCAAAAGAAGAAGAATTATCATTTACTATTTCTATAGAAATTATTATTAAATGTGCATTTTTATTTATTTTTTCTTTTATTATAGGTGGTTTAGTTGGAATGTTTTGTGCTTATTTTATAAAATATTTAAAAGATTTTCATTTAAATAGAGTACAAGAAATATCATTGTTATTATTATTTGCTTTTATATCATATTCACTTTGTGATTGGTTACATTTATCACCAATGATTTCAGTTTTATCATGTGGTTTATTTATGAGTCATTATGCATTTTATAATTTACAATTTCAAACAAGAGAAGAAAGTGCTTTAATTTCATATTCATTAAATACTTTAGCAGAAGCTTTAGTATTTTCATCATTAGGAATGACAATAGTATATTTTACAACACATGCATTTAGTGTTAATTTTATAATATATGAATTAATTACAATTGTAATTTGTAGAGTAATAACAATATTTGGTCAAATTTATATATTAGAATGTTGTGGAATAAAATCTTTTAACTTAAAATTATCACATAAGGGAATATTAACAGTAGTTGGTTCAATTAGAGGAGCAATTTCATTTGGATTAGCAATTTCAATAGTTTCACCTAATAAAATGAATAGAGATATTTTAGTTGCTAGTTTAATTTATATTGTTTTTATTACTAATGTATTATTTATTGCAATTTTACCTGCTTTTAAAAGAAAAATGAGACAAATTGATAATCAAAGTATTGTTTCTGTAATTGATACTGCTGATGATAAAGTTAAAAAAACTGATATTTTTACTTTTATTCATCCTAATACAGTTATTGAAGAAAAGAAAAAAATTAAAAAAGCAAAAAGTGATATTGAAATTAAACAATATGAAGAAAGTGTTATTAAAAAAATTGAAGATTATGATAAAAAAAATATCTTACCTAAAATTGTAAATAATTGGCCTGATGTTGTTGAAAATAATAATACTGTTTCAAAATTAATTAAAATTGCTCTTGGGGAATGGGCTGAAAATAAAGAGAAAAATAATGTTTATAAAAATTCTGATACTATTGGTTTTGAAATGCCTGGTGTTTATAATCAAAATATTAGAAAAGAAAAAGATGATAAAAAACAAAAATTGGAAATGAAAGAATTTCATTCTAATACTCCTTATGAATGATTTTTTTTTTTTTTTTGAAGGTTTAATTTTTTTTTATTTAAGAGTCATAAAATAATTTCTAATTAAAGGAGATTTAATATTTAATGTTTTTAAACATTTTTTTTATGAATAAATAAATAAATAAATAAATAAGAAAAATTTAACTTTAATACTCGTATAATTTTATTTATAAAATATGAGGAACTTTTTATTATTAATTAATAGTCAAGAATATTGTTAACATTTTGATATATGGTTTCATCATTATATATTATACTACTAATTGATTCTAAAATATTAAACTTAATTTTATTATTTTTAATGAAATTATTAAAATTTGAACTCATTTTATATATATAATTTGGATTTCTTAGAGATTGTCTTATTTCTAAAAAATTTTCATTTGTTGTACTCATTCTTTCATTATCATTTACTATTATTTCATTATCAAATGTTGAATTAATAGTTGATAAATAAATATACATTAAAAAAGATAAAATATTCTCTTTTACTATTTTTTTTATATTATTCATTAATATTACAACGAATAATTTTAAATGTAGAAATTTTTGAATTTTATTTTGTTTTCTTATTTTAGTTTCTTTTAAATATTTTCTGATTATTGTTTGTAAAAAAATTATTTTTTTAATATAAAATGTGATATTATTCTTACTTTTATAACTCCACTTTTTATTAATTACTTTTTTATGTATTTTTTTCATAAATATTTTATCTTTTAATATATCGTATTCTCCTATAGATAAGTTTTTACTTTTAAAAAAAGTATTTGAAATCTTTTTATCAAGATTTAAAGAAAAATTATTTTCATTTCTTGTTTTATGTTTTTTATATATAACAGATTTACCATATAAATGTCTTAATGGATTTTTAATCTTTTTATTAGGTAAAAAACTTATTAATTTTCCAGTATTTCCTTGATAAGTTAAACTTTCTTGTAAAACATAATCAATATCATTATTTCTTTTATTTGAATATCTATTTAATAAAGTTTTGAAATTAATACCAATTTCAATAAAAGGTCTTGGAAAAGTTTTTAAACAAATACTAGGATAATAAAAAGATTTTTTATTATCTTCTTTTTTTTCTTCTTCTTTTTTTTCTTCTTCTTTTTTTATTTCAAAACTATCACCAATTTGAGTACCAATTTCTTTAGATAAAATAATTTTAATCTCAGGAATTGGTTTTGATTTTAATCTGAAATATTTTTTAAAATATGTAAAATTTTTAATCCAGCAAATTTTAACAAATGAACGAACCATTTTATTTACTTTAATATTTCTTTCTTGTTTTCTTTTATATCTTAATTTTTGTAATATTTTCTTTGCTAAATATTTCCTATAGTAACTTTGAATTTTTAATATTTTTACATATATAAATGTATTAAAATATTTTTTCCAAGTGTTTTGAATTAAAATGATTTGTTTATTATATATTTTAGGAACTTTTTTTTGTTTTAATTTTAATGAAAATTCAATTCTTCTTAACATAACTGAATTATGTAATATTTTATCAAAATCTTTTTTTTCTATATTCATTTTTTTTTGTAACATTGGAAGAGGAGTCAATTTATCTTTTTTACTATATGGACTATTGTTATTACTTTTATTATCATTTTGTTTATTATCTTTATTATTGTCTGAATAAGTATTAGTATTAAAATTAGAACTAAAAGAAGTGTCCAATTTTATTTTACTTTCCTTTTTTTGTTTATTAAATAAAGCAGTTTTATTTCTTTTTATTTCAGGAGAAAAAGTAGTATGTAAATTATCTTTAGAGTTTTTTTTTTTATTTTTTGATTTTATTTCTTGATGTGTTTCAGTTAATATATTTCCATATTTATTTTTCATTTGTTGCAGTTTTAAAATATCAGGTGATATTGCAAAAAGTACTGAATTTCTATGATTTGAAAATTTACTACTTGATTTTTTACTAATATTTCCTTTATTTGAAACAAAGCTTTGACTCAATTCACTTTTTGAATCTATACTATCTTTTCTTTCTAATTGTTTAATTGATTTATTTGATGATAATTTATCATCTATTGAATTTTTATTATATGTTAATGTTGTTGAATAATTATCTAATTGAGGATTTTGGATTATATCGTTCATTTCATTTCTGCTATAATTTTTATTATTCATTATAATAATAATATAAAAATATTTTTTAAAATTTTCAAAAATTATAATTAAATAATTTTCAAAAAATAACTATTTACATTGATTATTAATATATTTAATTCATTAGAAAAACAATTACAAAAAAATATAATTTCCTTATTTTTTAGGTTTTATCTTTACAATATTTAAAAGCTCAGGACATTGAGTATTATTATTATCATCATTTTCATTTATTATTATATTATTATTGTTTTTATTTTTATTTTCACTTTTATTAGACTTTATTTCTTCATTATTATTATTATAATTATTATGTTTATATCTTGATATTGTAATGACATTATTATTTATATTTTCATTATTATCCGATTTATCTATTGTATTTCTCGGAGTTTTTATTGGACTATTTAACATTATATTACTATTTAACGTTTTCAGTTCATTTTTATTTTCTAACATTTCTTCTTTTGAAGAAGCAAATGATGAATTTCCTTCATTTTTCTTATATTTTTTTGAAGAATAATTTTTTATTATTTCTATATTTTGCCCACTTAATCTACTAGATGAACTATTAAAAGATTCACTACTACTTTTTCTTTTAAAAGAATTTTTTTGACTGGAGGAATTTTTTTTTAAAAAAGAACTATGTTTACTGATAATATTTTTTTCTTTTTTAACTTCTCTTTTCCCAAATTTATTAAAAGCATTTTGAATAATTTCACTATGTTCTAATAAAGCATTTATATTATTTTTATATTCTCTATTAATCATTAATTCATTACTTAACTTAACACTAAAATTCAAATAAATAGAATGAAAAAAATAATCTAAAATAAAACAAATCCCACTAACTAAAATAATATTTAACCAAAATTTCAAACTTTTAAAACTTGGAATAATACCTCCATAAGAATTAAATATAGGACTATAATGTGAATAATAACAAAAACAAAAATAAATAACCCAAGTAGAAAAAAACAAAACAAAAGGAAAAATCCAAACCCAATACAATTGTTTAATCATTAAATTAAAAGAAACGACAAAAATAATATTAGTATAAATACATAAAGAATTAAACCAAATATCAGCAAAATCTCCTTTATTATTAATAGAACTATTTTCAGTAGAAAAAATAATAACAAAATAATTAATAATACTATAAAAAATAGCTTTAATAATATTATTAAAAAAATTTGTAAAATTAAAAACTGAAAATTTATTACTTTCCTCATATAATAAAGGCATAAATTGATCAACGAATTCAAAATCATTTTTTAAAATATCAAAATTAGTTAAAGCCTGAACACCTAAAGGCAAAGCAGTAAAAATTAAATTAAAACAACTAATATACCAATCATCAATTAAACTTTGTCCACTTGCAATATTATAAAAAGTGAAATAAAATTGTAAAATAGTAAAACAAAAATTTTTAAAAAAAAAATATAAAATCATATTTCCAGTTCTATTAAGTGAATTTCTTCCATGAAAAAATAATAATCTTCTTAAAAATTTAAATTCTCCAATTGAAAAATCTGAACTTTGAACTGCCAACATACCTTCTTCTCCATATATTCCAATTCCAACATGAGCTTCCATTATCATTGATACATCATTTCCTCCATCTCCAATTGCTAAAGTAATAAAATTACTATTTATTTTTTTTACATTTTGAACTACTTGACTTTTCTGTAAGGGACTTACTCTACAACATACTACACTTTCTGCACTAAGTGCAATTTTTAAAAATTTTTTTTTTATATTTAGATTTGAAAAAATATATCCTAATATTGAACTTTCTATTATTAAACTAAATGGTTTTATTTTTTTATATCTGTATTCTTCTACTTCTTCATCTTCATCTTCTGATAATTCTTGATTTTCATTAAATGATACTTCTATTCCATTATATCTTCCAAATTCATAAAAAAATTGCATTATGTCTTCTCGGATGTTGTTTGAAATGTCTAATTTGAAATTTTTATTTTCTTTTGATATTAAATTACAACTTAATGATATATTTTCAGCAGTGTCTACTTTATCTCCTGTTAACATCCATATTTTTATTCCTGCATTACGTAAATCTTTTATTGTTTCTGGGACTTTATCTTGTAATTTATCTTCTACTATTGTTACGCCTAATAAATTAAAATTATGTTCAAATTCATCATATACTTCATTTACTAAAATATCCTTTTTTTCTAAATTTAATTCTGCTTTTTTTAATTTTGTTGAAAAAGTTGAATATTCTTGATTAGAAATATTTTTATATCCAATAAATAAAGTTCTAAATCCTTGACTACTAAAATAATCAGTAAATTTAATAGAATAATTTAAATATTTTTTATTATTATTTGAAGATAATCTTTTCTTAATTTCACTATCAGCACCTTTAATATACATAATAATATTTCTAGATTTATCTTTAATAATAATACTCATTCTTTTTCTTTCAGAAGTAAAATTAATAATATTTAAAATTTGATAATCAATAGGTTTTTCAGAATCACCATATTTAATTCTTTTAATATCATTTGGTGATTTAACTAAAGTATAACCTTGATTACTTGCAATTTTAACTAATTCTATATCATCTGGTGATAATCCATTATATTCAAAACGATTATTTTTCTCATTAAAAAATGGTATACATTCATTTCCAATTGATAATGCCATCCAGAAATTATTTATATTTTCTAAATTTATTTTAGAAAATTGAGGATTTTTATTTGAGACAATATTATACATGAAACCTGATTTAAATGGTATTATATTATTTATATCTTTTTTAGTTGGTTTTTTTTCTCCTTCTTCCATTGTTGGAGCCGGACCTGATGATAATAAAGCTAATCTTGATTTATCTGTTACTGGACTATTTGAATTATTATTTGTTTGATTTAAATTATAATTTGGAGGATTACTTGGAATATTTATTTGTTCATTATTTACAAAAGTAAAATGTGGTAAATTTGAATTTTCAAAATTATTATTTTGTATCATGTTAATATTTATACTTTTTTTGCTATCATTTTCATTAATATTTTTTTCTCTTATATATTCAAAACATAAATCTCCTATAACACAATATTTAAATTGCATTTTATTACATGTTAATGTTCCTGTTTTATCACTGAAAATATAATTTATTTTACCTAATTCTTCTATTATACTTACTGAATTTGCTCTACAAAATTTTTGCCTTATGAAACTATATAATTCAATATCAAATCCAATAAATAAACCTTGGATTACTTTTATTATTTCTAATGTTACTATTAATGATATTGGAATCATTGTATTTAATAATAAAATATATGTAAAAAATGATAAAAAACTTTCACTTTTTACTTTTTTATGAACAAAAATATAAAATTGTAAAAAAGAATGATTTTTATTCTCATATTTCTTATGAAAAATAGCACAAATTAAGCATAAAAATAATTGTAATAAAAAAATAAAAATTAAAAGTGAATTCATCATTTTTTCAACTTTACTTATTTTCAATTTTGGTTGTTTTGAATTTAATAATATTTTATTATTACTTCCAGTATAAACAACAATACCAGCAATTTGTTTAGTTTGTCTTAATAAAGCACCTTTTAATAATAATTGTCCAGCAGTTAAGACATAAGTTAAATTTTCAATATCATCATTTCCACTAATTGAATTTCTTTCAGAATCACTATTATATAATATAGACATTTTACCATTAAATTTATATAATTCTGGATTTGGTAAATCACAAACTACTTTTCCTCTTAAATGAAGGAAATTATTTGTTAAAATACCACCTTGATAAAATTTACCTTGAATTTCTTTATTTGATATTTTATTTTTTAAATTTTTTTCTCCATCTAAAGATCCTGTTTCAATATAACAAATTCCATCTAAATTAGATGAATCTAATAAAATTAAATCACAAGGAAATTCATTATTTTCATCAATTAAAATTATATCTCCAATTTGGATATTTTCACTTATATCTTCAATAAAATCTCCTTCTTTAAAAATTGTAATTGTTCTATTATTATTTATTTTATCGTATTTATATCTTGAAATATCTTCAATTAATTCTCTTAACATTGAAACACATAAAACAAAAACTAAAGGTAAAATTGCAGTTATTGAATTTAAAGGAGAAATTGAAGGGATACTTTGTAAAATTGCAATTAAAAGAAAATATACATTTGGTAATCTTGAAAATTGTATTAAAAGTGATTTTGGTAAAAATGTTATTACATTATATTTTGTAGTTGATATGTAATTTGATTTATGTTTATAATGTGATTTATTTTTTATATGATTGTTAATATAGAATTTATGAAATTTTTTTTTTGATAGTTCTGTTTTAGTTCTTATCATGTTATTATTTATTTTTATTAAATATAAAAAAATTCAATTTAAAAAAAACATTTTCAAAGTATATTAAAGAAAAAAATAATTAATAACAATAAAAATAAAAAATTTTATAAAACTTTTTCTATATGAAATAATAAAATAAATTAAAAAATAAAAAAAATCAAAAAAATTAAAAAAAAAAATAAAAAATTATAAAAAAAAAATAGAAAAAAAAAATTGTCTTTAACTTTCTTCAATTTCCATATCATCCTCTCTTTCTTCCCCAGAACCATAATCATTCAAATCATCATCTTCTTCATCTTCTTCAAATCCAGGTTTAAACAAATTAATTCCATTTTCCGCAGTTGAGACAATTAAATTTTTAAAATAAGGATGAAACTTAACATCTTTCAAATTTTTTTGTCCTTGATGTAAAAAAACTAATTGTTGTGGAATTTCCATATTATAATTATCAAATAATTTCTTTTCATCAGCTTCAACAGAAAAATCCCAAATACTTAATCTATCATCTTCACTACAAACAACAATTTGACTTTCTTCAAAAGGATCCCACATTAAACTATTAATAGGATTTCTATGCCATTTAACATTTGAAATGGGACCATCTTTAAAGAAACGAATATCCCAAACTTTAAAACAATTATCATCTCCTCCTGAAGCAATAGTATTATTTCTTATATTATTCCAAGAGATAACATTAACATCACTATCATGTGAATTTTCAATTATTAAAACTGATTTATTATTATTTTGACGTAAATCCCAAAATCTAATTGATTTATCTATTGAACAAGTTGCAATTACATATTCTTGATTTGGTGACCATTGAATATCTTCAATTGAACTTTTATGTCCTTTTAATTCACTTAAAAAATTTGATTTATTATTATTTTCTGTTAATTTAATTATATCACTTATATTTTCATTTGTTGGAATATAAATATTTAATATATTATCATAACCACCTGATGCAAATGTAAATGGATTTATATTATTCCAATCTAAAGCGAAACCTTCTTTATTTTGAGGAAAAGATTTTATTATAGTATTTTTTGGTGTTATTTTTCTTTTTTTTATATTTGGATATGAATTCATATTATATTCATTTTCAATACTAATTGATTCTTGTTCATTTATACTTGAAATTAATTCACTTATATCAATTATTTCTATACTTGGTGAATCAGTCCATAATGCACTTATAAATGAATTTTTCATTGATTTTATTCTATTAATATTACCATTCATTTTCACTTTCTCATATTTCATATATGGATTTTTTCCCTCTTCATCATCACTATCAAAACCTTTATCAGGATCATCATCATATTTTGTTTTATACATTCCATACCATTTCATATAATATAAATAACCATTTTTTTCATTTGTTTGTGAACCTGCAATCATATGTGTTGTATAAGGATATTTATCTTTTGTTAAATTTCTTTCTGAATTTGGTAAATAAAATGATTTTATGTTTGATTTATCAAAATTTTCTGGGATTAAAAAATCTATTGATAAACATGGCCATTCTACTTTACTTCTATGTAACATTTCATATGCATTGTTGTCAAAATCTAATTCTTCATTATTTTTTAATTGGTTTTTATTTTGTTTTTCATCCCAAATTTGAACTTGGATTTTATTTGGGTCTTTTTCTTTTGATTTGTTTGTGTTTATTTCATTTTCATTTTCTTCTACTTCTACTTCTTCTACTATGTCTTCGTCACCTTCGGATATACTTTCGTAATCTGAGAGAGATTCGGAATTTATTTCATC
>JAEEGL011134326.1_pt1 | contig 10163 bp, 6 predicted proteins | sample 9134231 | NCBI WGS metagenome assembly JAEEGL01 (sample SAMN16246548, study PRJNA631951) | gut metagenome | biome: gut microbiome; feature: rumen; material: fiber-attached | host: Bos | place: Iran: Karaj | collected 2018-10
GATGACATCGGCAAAGTCATGGCACCCAGCTTGTGGGCTCCGCCATGCAGCCCGGCTCCTCCCGTAAACAATCCGTAACCGTATGCCACCTGCACTACATCCTCATCTGAACCGCCGGCCGCAACAAGAGCCCTTGCACAGCATTCCTCCCACAGATCTACGTCATGCTGCGTGTAAAAAGCCACTACCCTCTTCCCCGTTGTTCCGGATGTGGAATGTATCCTCACGCAGTTCTTAAGATCTGTTGCCAGAAGTCCGTACGGATAGCATTCCCTCAGATCGTCCTTTTTAAGGAACGGAAGCTTGTGAATGTCGTCTATCCCCTTAATATCCTCGGGTTTTACGCCCTTTTCATCCATCAGGTTCCTGTAGTACTCAACATTGTCATACACATGCCTGACCTGCTTTACTATCTTCTCATTCTGTATCTTTACTATCTCTTCGCGCGTCGCCGTTTCTATCTCCGGCTGAAAATATCTCTGCATTTTTATGCCCCTTCCTCACAAATTCACACTATATATAATAGTAATATTACAAGCACATTTCGTCAATGCTTTTTGACTGTAAAATCACGCACGCCCATTAAATGAATATACCTTCAGGCAATTACATAGCCCCTCACTCAGCGATGTCTGACCAACTGCCAGATCATCATAACGTTCGTGGGTATAAGTCTCCGACTCGTCTTCAAACAGAGGAAAAGGAAGTGGTATCCTCTGTGATGCAACATCCTCCACGGCAACATTTATCACTTCGTATCCGTTTTCTTTGCCCATCAACCGGTATGCCTCTTTCAGCGAAGCTTCAAACAGATCATAATCCACCGGCTCCCCGGTACAGAAATTGTATGCCTCTTTTATTTCCTCAACCGGTTTCTCAAGCAGTACCTTAAGTGCACCGGCCGCATCCTTTACATATATCATCTGCCAGTGTCCCGAAGCTCCCAAAGGGTGTATTATCTGTCCCGCCCCGGCGATCCATTCGAAATACATATTCTCCCTCGGCGCGTAATTACCCGGACCGTAAAGTACCGCCGGACGTATCGAAACAGGCTTTATTCCATACCTTTGGCATTCCTTTACAAGCTCATGCTCCAGAGCGATCTTTCCTTCGATATAAGCTCCCTCATCGCCCTCTGCCCTCCTGTCTTCAAAAGGAGTAAGCTCCGAGGAAGGTACTGCGCTCCCCCTCTTGTATACATCAACCGTACTTATAAATATATAAACGGAAAGTGCATCCGTATCCAGAAAGCTGAGAATTCCGGCAATGTCTCCCCTGTTATATGCACAGAAATCAACGACAGCATCAAATTTAACCGACTCAAGCGACAGAGCGGACAGCTGACCGTCATCACGCCTGTCAGCCTTCAACTCGGTAACCCCTTCCAGACCGACGGCAATATTCCCACGATTCAAAACCGTTATTTCATGTTCTTTATGCGCAAGCTGTACAAACCATCTGCCGAAGAAATAACTTCCTCCTATCACAAGTATCCTCATAAGCTTCTCCTGCATTGATATTTTTAAAATATGCCTCTTTCATGCAAGCATGAGAGTCATATTTTAAAATATTTGTGCTGTTCTGAATAGTTACCATTCTACAACATAAAGCATTAAATTTTCAAGTTATTTTGGTTTACATAAATCTGCAAAAATCAACATTTTGATTTAGACTACTATTTCACATCAAAATATGGTATTCTATTACTATTGAATCAAAATCGCAACTATTCAGACAGTTTCAGGATATTTCGTTTTCCGCTGTTATGAACAGTTACTCAAAATCTGGATTTTCGGGAAATCAGACATGAACGACAATTGGTATAAACTTGACAACGTAGCCAAAGTATTCCTGGCAACCCACAATGCACGCAATCCCCGTTCAATCCGTGTCAGCTGTACGCTCAACGAGGAGATTGACGCGAATATACTGCAGCAGGCTCTCGATCTGACCATCAGGGAACGTCCGCAGTTTCAGGTCCGTATAAGAAGGGGATTCTTCTGGAATTATCTGGAACAGACCGATGCAGAACCCAAGGTGGTTCCCGAAACCTTCGGTCCGTGTCCTTCTCTTTACGGAACCGGCTACAAAGGTGTACTCCACTACCTCGTTTCATACTACAGAAACAGGATCAATATAGATATGTCTCATGCCATAAGCGACGGAACAGGCGCATTTATGCTCCTTAAGCTGCTTACACTCAACTACTTAAGGCTCAGGCATCCGGATAACCTGAACGCAGTATCACTTCAGGATACGGCATCCTCGGATGACAGGTTCAGGAACAGCTACGATCATTTCTATGATGCAGAGGACAAACCGTCCATACTGCCCAAACAGATATTAAACAAAAAGGAAAGAGCTTTCCAGATTTCAAAAAGAAAGCTGCCGTACAATCAGCTCAGATATATCGAGGTTCATCTGGAGGCAGACAAACTGCTTACAAAAAGCAAGGAACTGGGAGTCAGTCTCACAAGTATGCTCGGAGCCATGCTAATGCTCTCCATACAGGCCAACGTGCCCCTAAGGCAGCGCAAGCATCCCATAACCATATCTCTTCCGGTAAATCTACGAAATTATTATCCTTCGGATACATTGCGTAATTTCTTCAACAATATTGATGTTTCACACAAGATCACCGGAAATGAGACACTGGAAGCTCTTGCACATGAGTTTGATACGAAACTCAAGGCCGGAATCGAACCCGAACGCGTAAAGGAGCAGATGAACCGATACCAGAACATCGAACAGCTCTTCCTTGCGAGGATGGTTCCTCTCTTTGTCAAGCAGCCGGTCGTAAAGCTGTTTTCAAAAAGGGAAACCAAGACCGTCACGGCAATCCTTTCCAATCTCGGAAGGATAAATATGCCCGTGGAAACACAGGAATACATCAATTATTTTACTGATTTCTGCAGTACGGACAATCTGTTCATTACCGCCACCAGTTACGGTAACGACCTTGTCCTCGGAATTGCAAGCGCGTATTCGGGGACAGGAGTAATAAGACGTCTTTTGAGTATGTTAAAGGAAACCGGGACAGAGATCAGTCTCTTCGCCACGGAAATTATCCGTTAATACGTATATCAGCGGCATCGTTTTAGTATAGGGAACAGTAGGAAAACAACATGAAAACATGCATGAATTGCAATATTAAGATAGGCGGACGCACGGACACATGTCCGTTATGCCAGAATTCACTCTCGGGAGAAGCAACCGAAAACAACTGGCCCACTCCGACCAGGCTGAAAACCCAGGCCTTTCTGTACAAGCTTCAGCTATTCGTCGTCCTGGCCGTAATTGTGGTGGGGCTGTCCCTTGATTTTCTGTTAAATTTAAACAACGGAAAACATTACAGCCTTATATTTTCACTGTGGTTCATTGTATTTGAATGGGATCTGTCGAGCAATATCAAGAAGCTTTTCGTACCCTCGCGTGTAGTGAGCATAAGCATACTTCACATATGTATTCTTCTGCTCATAACCGGAAATTTCTTTGATTTCTTTGACATCATGGCCTTTATGGTCGTTCCGATACTGATAGGAGCCGCTCTTTTGGCAAATACAGCGCTGTCAATGACAGATACATCGGACAACGCAATGATATATCTTCTCGAAAATATTCTGCTGATATTTATAGTGTACGCCGTTCTCAAGGCAAAGCATATTGATACCGGTCTCGTATGGACGATATGCCTCATGTTAGGCCTGGTCTCTCTTATTGCCGTGATCATATTCAAAGGGCGCAAGGTATCATCAGAAATTCAACGCAGAATGAACTTCTGAAAACCCAACTGTTTTTTTGATTTTGGATGATTTCGTATCAGGCAGCAGATGTTAAATTCGGTATTACGAATGTCTGCCCGATATATATAAGATCGGGATTATTGATCGAATCCGCATTTGCGTTATAGATCTCAACCCATTTTGTGCCATCACCATATGCTGCCTTCGCAATATTCCAGAGGCAGTCACCTTTTACTACTTCATACGATCCATCACTGTCAATCGCTACTTCGTTATCGTCCGAAGCTTCATCATTGTTTTTGATCACAGAATCCGCATTTGCGTCCACATTCGATACAGCTTCCGCATCTTCCTTCACATTTGTATCTTCTGATTCCTTTGTATCATCCTTCTGCTGTTCATCCTGTGCTTCTACGGTATCTTCCTTCTGCTTCTCATCCTGTGCTTCTACGGCATCTTCCTTCTGCTTCTCATCCGTTTCTTCTTTGACAACTTCATCAGAAGCGGGTTCGCTCTTCTTCTCGGGAGCCTTGGTCAGTTCCTCAGCCTTTGCCTTGGCATTCTCTTCTATATTTAATGCTTCTTCCTTTGCAGCGCTTGTTATCTCTTCGGCGTCTTTTTTTGCTTTATCGGTTATCTCATCAGCCTTCAGATTGGCATTAACCGTGATCTCCTCAGCTTCTGACTTCGCATCCTCTGTCATGCTCGCCGCTTCTGTCTTTGCTTTATTGGTTATTTCTTCGGCTTCTTCTTTCGCATTCTTAACTATCTCTTCCGCTTCTTCGTTTGCTGCATCCTTTATTTTGGCAGCCTCATCTTCAGCTTCCTTCTTTGCTGCTTCAGCTTCCTTCTTTGCATCTGCAATTATCGCTTCTGCCTCTTTGCGAGCATCTGCAAGGATTGCTTCGGCATCAACTTTATCTTCCTCTTCTACTGCTTCTTTTTCTTCTTCTTTTACCTCTTCCTTATTGGTTGTTTCTTCCTTTTCAACATCCGTTTTTTCTTCTTCTACGGTATTATTGTCATTATCATCCGTCTTTTCTGTATCTTTTACTTCTGCATCTTTTACTTCTGCATCTTCCGCTTCAGCATCATCCTTCTTAGCATCTGCATCCTTTACTTCTTCCTTATCCGCTTCTTCTGCCTTGGTATCTGCGTCCTTTACTTCTTCCTTATCTGTTTCTTCTTCCTTAGCGTCTGCGTCCTTTACTTCTTCTTTATCTGCTTCTTCCTTCTTATCATCTGCACTCTTTACTGCTACTTCTTCTTTATCCGCTTCTTCTGCCTTGGTATCTGCGTCCTTTACTTCTTCCTTATCTGTTTCTTCTTCCTTAGCGTCTGCGTCCTTTACTTCTTCCTTATCCGCTTCATCTTTCTTGGCGTCTGCATCCTCTACTTCTTCTTTATCTTTATCTGCGTCATCATCCTTGGAAAGAGTACCCTTTATTTCTTTGGTAACTTCTTCATCTTCTTCAGTATCTGCATCTTCTTTTACTTCTGCATCAGCTTCCTCTGCTGTTTCTTCACTATCTTTGTCTTTATCCTTTCCGGTATCTTCAGCCTTTCCGGCATCTTTCACATAGAAATCCTCTACCTTCGTGTTCTTGTCCACAACAATGATATCCACATTTGAGAAGCCCTTCTGAGCCATCTTCTGCATCAGGCCCTGCATATCATTGCCGCCTCCAAGCTTCGAAAGCACAGATGCAACATCTCCGGTAACATCAACGTTAGTGTTACCTTCATTATCGAACTCAATCTCAACCACTACGACCTCAGAACCAAGATCCTCATAATAATCCTTGAGCTGATCCACCTTGGTCATAACAGATTTATTTTCACTTGCCGCTTTTGCGAACAGCACGACCATCCTGTCTTTATAATCGTCACTGCTTATGTTCCCGTCCTTGTCATTAACGACAACCTTACTGTTATTATCCTCTTTTGTCTTGGCATATGTATCGTTCCGGTTACCTGCCGCAACAAAGATGATCAATGCCAGCAGAATCACAGCACCTCTTAACCCCCAATTTGTCTTGTTGTTTTTCATGTCTTCTCCCTCACTATAATGATTGTCTTGTTAACATAAAAAAATGCAAAAGCGCAAATAATTTCATATTCTGTTTTATTCTATCAAATAAATACAGATATTTCCAGTGTTTTTAAGGATTCTTTTTAAATAAAAATGTAATAAAAGGGACAGTTAAAAATATGCAAGTAGACATAACGCCAATATTTTGTATTGGTATATCAGCGTTCGTCAATATATTGTAGAAATGATTCCGTCATAATCAAAAATATCACAGCAACTTTTTATCTTTCCGATAACCTCAGCATCCCTGCCGGATAGTCTGTAACCCTTAAGTTCTCCCAGGGCATCCTCTATTGCACTAATATCCATGTTTTCGGCTGCCCGACGTACCTCTTCGTACACTTCCTTCATTATATATTCATCCGCCAAAGGAACCTTATCATTATCAGATCCGTCTTTTGCTTCACCGGACTGTTTCTTCGCGCAGACATGCTTCAGCACTTCCAGATAATGTCTGTATTCGGAAACAAAGCTGTCATGGTTAGACCTGATATATAAGGAATCACCCGCTTTCCCAGCGTTCTCGAGCTCCTGCGCCTTTGCCGCGAGCTCCTCCGCACCGATAATACGGGCCGAACTTTTAAGTGCATGCACCCTTATCGTGTAACCCTCATAGTCCTTCTTATTATACAGATCATCTATCTCATCGGCCTTCGCATCTATCGTATCATAGAAAATACCAAGTGCGGACCTGTAGTCATCAATTGAGCCGCAATTACGGATTCCGGCTAAGGCATCGATACCATCCAGATCCCTGTAACGTTCAGGCACTTCATCCTCAGCATCGGTCTCTTTCTTCTTATATATAAGCTTTTCATCCGGAATATATCCGGCCAGAAGCTTCTCCAACGCTTTTCCGTTCAAAGGCTTGCCCATATAATCATCAAAGCCTTCATTGATATAGAACTCTCTTGCACCTGATACCGCATTTGCAGTAAGGATTATACACGGCTTTACGCTGTTTGCGTTATTCTCCATCTGTTTGATCCTGTGGAAAAGCTCTATACCGTCCATTTCCGGCATCATATGATCAAGCAGAAGCACATCATATTCGGTTTCCTCAAGCTTCTTCAGTGCTTCTTCCCCACTATGTGCAGTATCAACCTGTATCTGTGTCATCTTAAGAAGTCCTGCTCCAACCTTAAGGTTCATCTCGGCATCATCCACCATCAAAATCCGTGCATGCGGAGCAATATATGACTCTGTGTAAGACTTATGTTCATCCTCTCTCTGCTTATTTATATCTCCGATAACTTCCTTCGCCAATACCTCCTGTTCCAATTCGAAGCTGAACAATGAGCCTTCTCCGTATACGCTTTTCACATTAAGCTTACTGTCCATCAGAGCAAGGAGGCTCTGAACTATGTTCATTCCCAGTCCGGTTCCTTCAACAGTACGGTTCCTGCGCACGTCTATACGTTCAAAGGCGGTAAACAATCGTTCAATATCCTTTTCCCGTATTCCTATTCCGGTATCTTCAATGCTTATATCAATCGTTGCGCTCCCTTCATTAAACGCAATAAGCCTGATACTCAGCTTAACATGCCCCTGTGAGGTATATTTAACGGCATTCGTGAGTATATTGGATATACACTGCTTGATCCTGACGGGATCTCCAAACAAATATCTGGGTATTGCAGCGTCTACCTCCGTATACAGCTTTATACCCTTTCTTTCAGCTCTCGGCCTGGTTATATCCACAATATCCCTTATAAGAGCTCCAAAATCATATCTCTCGGGTTCAAGCTCCATCCTCCCCGCTTCAATCTTGGAAAAATCAAGAATATTGTTAACCAGCGATAAAAGCATATTTCCCGACCGCTGTATGTTCACGGCATATTCGCGGATATTGTCCTCTTCACATTCCCTGAGAATAAGCTCATCCATTCCAAGGACAGCGTTAATGGGTGTACGTATTTCATGAGACATATTGGCAAGGAAGTTACTCTTCGCTTCTGTCGCATGCTGTGCGATCTCTTTCTCGATCTCAAGCTCATGCACCATTGTCTTCTCGTAGTATATGCAGTTCTCCCTGTGATTAAAGCCGTTATATATCGCATAGGCCATCTGCCTGCAGCTGTCGTATCCGCAGCAGGTACAGTTAATGTTTCTCGAATCCTCAGTCCTTTTATTCATGCTCAGGAATATTTCATCCAGTTCTTCCTCGGACGGAGTAACATAACCGCAGCTTTCCGAACGGTCGGTATATCCCCTCAGATAATCCTCAAGCCTCAGATTTTCAAACTGCCTATTATAAGCCTCAAGCCTCTCCTTTGGAGTATCACTTCTGGACCAGGCATTTCCCTTCTGTTCCTTCTTTACTTCCTCCCTGATGCGCAGCAGATTGTACAGCGCTTCATCCGTATCCGCTCTCTCCGGATCCACAGCAGTCCCACATATACAGCCATTCTTACAGTTAAGTGCATCAATAAACAGAAACGGAGTACTCCCGCTCCCGATCACTTTCTCATTACGGTGAAGCCACTCGTACAGATGCTTCTCTCCTTCTACCTGCCGTATAAACACCTGATCTCCGAGGAACCATCTTACATTTTCGGCCAGGCCGCCCGGTGTTGGATAATATGAACCGAGTCCGTACTCTATCTCGCTCTTTTCTGGATTACCGGCGAGATTGTTGGCACGCACGTATTTCATCAGATGATCGAAGGTGACATTGTACTGCACAAGACCTGCATTGTGTTCATCATCTATTTCCATCTTCTTGGCAATACACGGGCTGATAAAAGCAAATCTGTCCGTGATCCCAAGCTCCTTTCGCGCATAAACAGCCGCACACATAAGAGGACTCTGAACAGGAAAAAGCTTTGGAATAAGCCCCGGAAGATAACGCTCCACGTAGGCAACCAGCGCAGGACACGGCTGGGAAATCCCACCCACAAATCCGTACTTTTCTATGTAATTGATATAACCCCATGTGGTAATGTCCGCTCCGAACGAAACGCTTATGATACGATTTACACCCAGCTCCTTAAGACCGCCGAGTACCTTCTCATACTCATCCGGATAATTAGCCTTAAAAGCCGGCGCAAGCAAAACAGAAATCTTCTCACCGCCATGAAGATCTTCAAAGAATCTTTCAGTATCATCAAGGAATTCTCTTGCATTGTGTTCGCAAACATCAATACAGCTTCCGCATGCAACACATTTGCTGCCGTCAACCACAATGTGAGCCTTGTCGCTCTCCTCCCGCGATACACACGCTCCTATGGCACTGCACACCTTAATGCACTTATTGCAACCTATACAATTATCATTGGTATAGACAATAGATTCCTTCATAATGTGAATTCACCATCAAATCCGCCCTTACTATCTGTTGGAAAAGAACACCTTCAACCAGCGCAAAAGATCGGGCTTTGATGTAGACTTGAGTATATATCCATCCGGTTTAAGAGCTATAACCTGCTTAACGCTTTCGGCATCGCCTATACCGGTAAGAAAAACAACGGGAATACCGGCAGTATCCGGTTCACTCCTCAGCATCCTCAGAACCTGCGGCCCGGTAGTTACCGGCATTTCGTAATCAAGGAGTACCAGATCGACCGTCTTCTTCATAAGGAAAGTCAACGCCTGCATACCCGAGGTCACGATAAACACCTGATAATCATCCTTAAGCCACTCCCTTGCAATCCGTACATACGAAGGATCGTCATCAACCACCAGTATACTCCTGGCGCTCATCCTGCTCGCACGTGCCTTCAGAAGCTTATTAACCCCGTATACGAAAGCTTCCATATCCAGCGGCCTTATAAACCACTCCGTAACTCTTAATCCGGGAATGTCTCTGTGCAGATCATTCCGTTCGGTATTCTCACAGATAACAAGAAGATCCTTCTCGGTCTCCTTGACAACATCATTTACATATACCAACGCATCTATCATGGAATCAAGATCACCGGCAATATAAACGACATATACAGCCGACGTTTCCTCATACCGGCTAAGCTGGTTAACAAGAGGCGCCGAATATGAAACGTTTATTCCTGTATCACTCAGCTTTCTTTCTATTCCTTTAACGATAATACCCTCGCTCATCGCGACAAGCACTACATTGTTCTGTCCAGATTCCATCAATCCACCTCCGGAGTATCAGATCTTATGATCCGCCCTGCCTCGGATATATGATTTTTGTAACTATTCAGAACAGGTAATGTCATAAGGAATCCGTAGCCTTATGACATTCGTGCTGCTCAAATATTTAAATTTATAAAATATGCCCTGCTCAAGTAAACTTGGCAGTTCATATTTTAAAATTTATGTGCTGTTCTGAATAGTTATATTTTATAAAAATATCAGAAACATGTAAA
>JAEEGL011768766.1_pt1 | contig 10163 bp, 6 predicted proteins | sample 9134231 | NCBI WGS metagenome assembly JAEEGL01 (sample SAMN16246548, study PRJNA631951) | gut metagenome | biome: gut microbiome; feature: rumen; material: fiber-attached | host: Bos | place: Iran: Karaj | collected 2018-10
AAAGGGGAGGATGATGGTATTTTTGCAAAAACAAAGGATTATGAGACGGTTGCTTGCCATGGCGTTGCTGAGTGTCACCCTTCTCGCAGGGGTGAGTTACGTCAGCGATAAGAACACTGAACTCAGTGTGGCGTGTATCTGGGACCACGAATATAGTGCGTTCCCATCCATCGTGCGCTATCAAGATGCGTTGTATGTGAGTTTCCGTGAGGGCGCGAGCCATATTTTCGACGAAAACGGGATCGCGGCGGGCAAGACCCGCATCCTGCGCTCCACCGACGGCAAGCACTGGGAGAGCGTGGCCCTGCTCTCGAAGGAAGGCTATGACCTGCGCGACCCGAAACTCTCCGTCACTGCGGATGGCCGTCTCATGGTGATCCAGGGCGGCTCGGTGTATGTGGATAAAAAGCTGCAGAAACGGATCCCGCAGGTGTCCTTCAGCTCCGATGGCCTCTCTTTCAGCGGCCCGGCGCCCGTGGATTATCCCATCCCCGACGGTTTTGCCTGGTTCTGGCGGATGACTTGGCACGAAGGTACGGGCTATACCGTCTCCTATGGGGAGCCTGGCAACAATTGCCTGGAGTTGCTCAAAACCTCGGATGGCGTGCATTTCGAGAAGATCACCGATTTCGAACTGGGCGGATTCCCCAATGAAACTACCGTACGTTTCCTTCCGGACGGGAGGATGCTGCTGCTGATCCGTCGCGAGCAGGAAGATAAGAAGGCTTATCTGGGCGTAAGCGAGCCGCCCTTCACCGACTGGGAACTCAAGCCGCTTCCATTCCAGATCGGGGGACCCGAAATGGCGGTGCTGCCCGACGGCGCGCTGCTGGTCGGCGGACGGGCCTACTTCGAGGACGGAGAAGTGAAGACCTGCTTATGGAGAGGAAATGTCGAAGGTGATTTTGAGCTTTGGAAGACGCTTCCTTCGGGTGGCGACAACAGCTACCCCGGCTTCCTGGTGGAGGACGGCGAACTCAAGGTGGTGTATTATTCCTCCCATGAACTCACCCGACCCGATGGCCGTCCCCGGGCCGGTATCTATCTCGCGCGGATTCCCTTGGAGTGCAAGAGCAGCCCAGAGCAATTGACCTTGCTGGTCGGCACCTACACGGATACGGACAGCCGGGGGATCTACACTTTCCGCTTTGATCCTGCCTCGGGTGACTGCACCCCGCTGACCGTGACGGACATTTCCAATCCATCGTTCCTGGCTGTTACGCCGGACAACCGACGGATATACGCCGTCTCGGAGCAAGCAGACGAATCCGCCATCACCGCTTTCGACTACAATGCCCAAAAGGGAAGCCTGACGCTCCTCAACTGGCAATCCACCTTGGGGGCAAGCTCCTGTCATGTAGCCTGGACCGGGAAGAATGTCGTCGCGTCCAGCTATTCTTCCGGATCCATGACCGTCTTTCCGCTGGACGAAGACGGAAAGCTGGAACCCGGCACGCTGGTCCGCTTTGTCGGGAACGGTCCCGACTCTACTCGGCAGGAGCGTTCGCATATTCATTCCGCGCAGCTCTCTCCTGACGGAAAGTTCTTGTTTGTCATTGACTTAGGCGGAGACTATATCTATCGCTTCCCGGTCGAAAACGGCGCTCTCACCAGCCTCGATCCCTATAGAATCAAAGTACCGGCCGGCCAAGGGCCCCGCCACTTCGATTTTTCCAAGGATGGACGCTTCCTGTATCTGGTCACGGAACTGGAAGGCTACGTTCTGGTCTATGACTACAACGGCGGAGACCTCCGGCAGATCCAGATGATCGAGGCAGACCGGCTACATGCCCGGGGCAGCGCCGACATCCATTTCTCCCCGGATGGGAAATTCCTCTACGCCAGCAATCGTTTGAAGGGCGACGGACTGGCGATCTTCAGCCAGGACCCGCAGACCGGTCTGCTGACCTATGTCGGCTACCAAGAGACCGCCATCCATCCCCGGAACTTCACCCTCTCTCCGGACGGCCGCTATGTCCTGGTCGCCTGCCGGGACAGCGATGTGATACAAGTCTTCGTCCGTGACCCGGAAACCGGCCTGATGAAAGACAGCGGAAAGGACATCTCGGTCCCCCACCCGGTATTTGTAACCTTTACCCCCATCGACCATGTTTGAACGAATCGTAGCTACCCTGAACAACATCGTCTGGAGTCCGGCCCTGGTAGTCCTGCTGGTGGGAGCGGGCCTGTATTTCACGCTGCGGACCCGCTTCGTACAGGTGCGTCGTTTCGGGCTGATGATTCGCTCCTTGTTTGCCAATTCGGAGAAAGCAGCAGATGGGAGCAAGCACGGGATCTCTTCCTTTGAAGCCTTCTGCGTGGCCTTGTCGGGCCGGGTAGGGACCGGGAACATCGTCGGCGTGGCAACGGCTATCGCCCTTGGAGGCCCGGGTGCTGTCTTTTGGATGTGGATCATCGCCTTCTTCGGCGCTTCCACGGCATTTGTGGAGTCCACCCTGGCCCAGCAGTACAAGTTCCACCATGCGTCCGGCTATCGCGGTGGCCCAGCCAGCTACATTGCCAAAGGCTTGAACGCGCCCTGGCTGGGCGTCCTCTTCTCCATACTCTGTCTGCTCGGATATGGGACGCTGCTCCCTTCCGTGCAAGCCAATGGCATGGCGGGCGCCCTGCACAATACCTTTCACCTGCCGAACCTCATCTCCGGACTGGGGCTGGCTTTCTTGCTGGGGCTGGTCATCATCGGCGGGATCAAGAGCATCGCCCGCGTGGCTTCAATCGTGACGCCTTTCATGGCGCTGGGATACCTGATCCTCACAGTCATCGTGATCGCCCAGCATCTGGATGCCGTCCCCGGCGTGCTGAAAGCCATCGTGACGGGCGCCTTCGGTATGGATTCGGTGGTCGGAGGCATCCTGGGTTCCACCATCATGATGGGCGTCAAACGCGGCATCTTCTCCAATGAGGCCGGCCAGGGCGGTGGGGCCATCGTTTCCGCTTCCGCAGCTGTCTCCCATCCGGCCAAGCAAGGCCTGGCACAGGCGTTTTCGGTTTACGTGGACACACTCCTCATCTGTACGGCGACGGCCTTGATGATTCTTTGTTCGGGCAGCTACAACGTCTTTGATGCCGCCAGCGGCGAAATGATCTATGCCGGCGTCCCGGCGTTGGGCGAGAACTATGTCGGCTTCACCCAGGCGGCCGTGGACTCCGTCCTGCCGGGCTTTGGCGGAACCTTCGTCAGCATCGCGCTGGTATTCTTTGTCTTCACGACCGTGATGGCCTACTACTTCTACGGGGAGACCAGCATCATTTCCCTCTTTGAGGGGCATCCGGAGCGGAAAAAAACGGAGCAGGCCTGCATCTGGGTCTTCCGTTTCGTGCTGCTCGGGATGGCCATCTTCGGCACCCTGCGCGAGGCCGGCGTGATCTGGCAGCTGGGTGACGTCGGGGTCGGACTTACCGCCTGGATCAACGTCATCGCCCTGCTCATTCTCTGCCCCCAGGCGATCCGGGCTCTGCGCGAGTATGAACAGTCGATCCGGGGGAAGACAAGCTTCACAAAAAATGATTAAATTTGTGATTCAAGTCATCAAAAAGATATGAAGCATTTCACCCTGCCGCGCGAAGGCGGCCTCATCGAAAAAGACCTTCCCAAGGGGATCCTCCACAGCCGGGAGCGGATCCAGACTGAAATCTATGCAGACGCGACGGTCGCGAGCCGCGATATTGCGGATGTGATCGTCCGGGCCATCGGGGCGCACCGCGCTTCGGGCGAGACACGGCCGTTCAAGCTGGGTCTGTCCACGGGCCGTACGCCTTCCTCCGTGTACCACGCCTTGGTCAAGCGATTCAAAAAGGGTGAAGTGTCCTTCGCCGACGTGCAGGTATTTTCCATCGCCGAGTATTATCCCACGGCAGGCATTGAGACCCAAAGCCACAATTACCGGCTCCACCGGGAATTCCTGGATCTGGTGGATGTCCGGGAAGAGAATGTATTCATCCCTGACGGAACTGTTCCGCAGCCCAAGGTTTCTGAGTATTGCGCCGAGTTTGACAAACTGGCGCGCGGCCTGGACCTGCTGGTCGTCGGCATCGGCCCTCACGGACAGGTCGGATTCAACGAGGTCGGTGCCTCGTTCCAAAGCCGGACCCATGTGGTAGCCCTGTCCTACACTTCACGCAAGCGTCAGGCCAAGAACTTCAACGGATCCATCCAGGATACGCCCAAGACTGCAATCACGATGGGTATGTCGACGATGATGAGCGCCCGTCAGATCATCCTGATGGCCTGGGGCGAAAGCAAGACGGAGATGGTCCGGCAGATCGTCGAGCGTCCCGTCGATCCGACGTTCCCAGCCTCCTTCTTCCAGCGTCACGACAATGTCTCGCTTTACGTGGATGAAACGGCCGGCGAGAAGCTGTCCCGCATCGAAGCGCCCTGGCTGGTCGGTCCCTGCGAGTGGACGACCAAATTCAAGCGGAAAGCCGTCGTTTGGCTCTGCCAGACCGTCGGGAAACCGATCCTGAAACTGACGCAACAAGACTATCTGGAGAACTCGCTGGGCGAACTCCTGGATCAGTTCGGCCCCTACGACAAGATCAATATCGACGTCTTCAACGACCTGCAGCATACGATCACCGGCTGGCCTGGCGGCAAACCGAATGCCGATGATTCGACGCGCCCGGTCGCATCCAAACCCTTCCCCAAGACCGTCCTTATCTTTTCGCCGCATCCGGATGACGACGTCATCTCGATGGGCGGCACCTTCATCCGGCTCGTATCCCAGGGGCATAATGTCCATGTGGCCTATCAGACTTCGGGCGACCTGGCGGTTCATGATGATGTCGTGATGCAGCACATGGATGCGGCCCGCCAACTGGGCTTGGGCGACCGTGTCGCCGAGGTTCGCGATATCATTGCCTCCAAGATCCCCGGCGCCCCGGAACCGAAGGAACTGCTCGCCATCAAGGCAGCCATCCGTCGGAGCGAGGCGCGTGGTGCCGTCCACTCCTTCGGATTGAAGAGCAGCTGCATCCACTTCCTCAACCTGCCGTTCTATGAGTCCGGCGGTGTGACCAAATTGCCGCGCACCCAGAAAGATGTGGACATCATCAAAGACCTGATCCGCGAAGTGCATCCCGACCAGATCTACATGGCGGGCGACCTGGCGGACCCGCATGGCACGCACCGCGTCTGCACGGAGGCAGCCTTGGAAGCCATTGAACAGTTGAAGGAAGAAGGGCAGACCTGGCTGGCTGATACCACGATCTGGCTGTACCGTGGCGCCTGGATGGAGTGGGAGCTCGGCCGCGTGGACATGGCCGTGCCGATCAGTCCCAGCGAAATGATCGAGAAACGGCACTCCATCTTCCGGCATCTATCCCAGAAAGACATCGTCCCGTTCCCCGGAGAGGATCCGCGCGAATTCTGGCAGCGGGCCGAGGAGCGTACGCAGAATACAGCCAAGCTCTACGATTCGCTCGGCATGGCTGAATACCAGGCGATCGAAGTCTTTTTGAAACTGACACTTTAACCGGTCAATCGATATGAGAAATCTTGCATTCCTGGCCGCTTGCCTGTTCGTTTGCGGCTGCGCCGCTCCTGTCATCGAGCGCACGGTAGTCTTTGCCGAAGACAGTGATTCCTGCCATTATTACCGTATCCCGGCGATGTGCCTGGACAAAGACGGCAACATCGTCGCCGTCGCAGACCGCCGTTACGAATCCCTGGCGGATCTGGGTTACCGCACGACCAGCATTGATATCAGCACACGCCGCAGTACCGACGGCGGCCGGACTTGGAGCCCCCAGACTTTCATCGCCCGTGGAGATACGTCCCAGGTCCTGGGCTTCGGCTTCGGGGACGCTTCCCTGACCCTCACCCACAGCGGTAAGGTCGTCTGCGTGATGGCCCCGGGCAACGGCACGAAAGGCTTCCGCCGGGGGCTGACGCATACGGCCGTCAGTACCAGCGAGGACGGCGGCATCTCCTGGAGCGAGCCCCGCCTGATCCCCTTCCCGGATACGCTGCACAGCGCATTTGCGACTTCCGGCAAAGGGATCGTGGATGCCGACGGAGACCTCCTCCTCTCTGCCTGTGTGCTGGCGCATGATTATCCCGATCCCATGCCGGTGCCCTGGCCCATCGAGGCCCATCTGTTTTATTCGAAAGATGAAGGACAGACATGGACGATGCAAGCAGAAAAAGCTTTTGACCTGGCAGACGAGTCCAAACTGGCCATCTTACCCGATGGCCGCCTGCTGATCAATTGCCGGCGAGGGACCTATGGCCCGAGAGGCATGAATACAGCCGTCAAAGGCGAAGACGGCATCTGGCATTGGGAAGGGCAGCGTCTGACTGAGGGGGTGGATGCGAATCCCTGCAACGCCGACATCCTGGTATGGGAGAAAGGATGGGTCCTGCTCTCTTATATAAAGGATAAAGCCGCGCGTACGGGTTTGACACTGGCTGTCAGCCGCGACGGCGGTCTGTCCTGGAAAGATGTGATGACGCTGCAGCCTGGGCAAGCCGCGTATTCCACCATGGTCCGGTTGAAGAACGGCGACCTCGGCGTCCTCTATGAAGATGGCTCCGAGAGCACCGACGACGGTTACGACATCGTCTTCGCCCGTATCCCCCGCCGCCTGCTCAGAGCCGCACTGGCACGCTAATCTTCTTTCTGCGACTGGCTGCCGCATCCAAAACGATCGAGCGCCCAAAACTTTAGGAAGCATTCCCCGAAGGGTAAAAACTCGCTTCCCGAAGTCTTGGGCGCCCGATCGTTCAGCGCAGGAAAGTCCTGCTACAGCAGGTGGAACGCCACCGTCAAACCTGCCATCACAATGCTCACCATACTCATCAACTTGATCAGAATGTTGAGCGAAGGACCTGAAGTATCCTTGAAGGGATCACCCACCGTATCACCCACAACCGTGGCATGATGGCTGTCAGAGTTCTTGCCTCCGAAATGACCCTCTTCGACAAACTTCTTGGCATTGTCCCAGGCACCGCCAGAGTTGGACATGAACACCGCCAGGACAAAGCCTGCACCCAGGCCGCCGATCAGCAGACCCAGCACACCCGCAACACCCAGCACGCAGCCGGTGACAACAGGGACGAGGATCGCCGTGATGGCCGGACCCAGCATCTCATGTTGAGCCGCCTTGGTGGAAATCTCCACGCAACGCTTGTAGTCAGGCGTGCCCTCTCCGGTCAGGATACCCTTGATTTCCCGGAACTGACGACGCACTTCGATGACCATCTTTCCGGCCGCACGGCCTACGGCATTCATCGTCAGACCGCAGAACAGGAAAGCCATCATCGCACCGATGAATACACCTGCCAATACGGCTGGATTCATCAGGGAAACATTGTAATTGTGGAGAATATCCAGGATGCTGGCATGGGCCGCATCGACCTTGCCCGCGACACCGTTGACCAGCTCGCCGGTCCGGTCGAGGGCGATCTTGATCTCCTCGATGTAGGAGGCCAGCAGGGCCAGGGCGGTCAAAGCCGCGGAACCGATGGCGAAGCCCTTGCCGGTCGCAGCGGTCGTGTTGCCCAGGGCATCCAAGACATCGGTGCGCTCGCGCACTTCCGGCTCAAGTTCAGACATCTGGGCGTTGCCGCCGGCATTGTCAGCGATCGGGCCATAAGCGTCCGTGGCAAGGGTGATGCCCAGCGTGGACAGCATACCAACCGCAGCGATCGCAACACCGTAAAGACCCTTGGAGAGGTTCTCCGGCGTCAGCATTTCCGCCACGTTGAAGTTGATGGCGCAAAGGTAGGCCAGGATGATGGCCACTGCAATCGCCAGGACCGGGATGGCCGTCGAGATCATACCCAAGCCGACGCCGTTGATGATAACGGTAGCGGGGCCTGTCTGAGAGGCCTCTGCCAACGCCTGCGTAGGCTTATAGGAGTGAGAAGTATAATATTCGGTCGCTTTGCCGATGATCACGCCCGCCAACAGGCCGGCGACCACGGAGAAGCTGAGCTGCCACCAGTTCTCGAAGCCGAGGAGATACAGCACTCCGAAAGTTGCTACGGCGCTGAGGGCAGCGGCCAGGTTGGTACCCACGCTCATCGACTTGAGCAGCTGGGCCATGCCGGCACCTTCCTTGGTCCGGACGGTGAAGATGCTGATGATCGACAGAAGAACGCCGATCGCTGCGATGAGCATCGGAGCCAGAATCGCCTTCATCTGCATCTCCGGGCCGACCGCATAGAAAGCGGACGCGCCCAGGGCCATCGTGGAAAGGATGGAGCCGCAATAGCTCTCATACAGGTCAGCGCCCATGCCCGCTACGTCACCGACATTGTCACCGACGTTGTCGGCAATGGTAGCCGGATTGCGCGGGTCATCCTCCGGAAGATCGGTTTCGACCTTGCCGACCAGGTCCGCACCCACATCAGCAGCCTTGGTATAGATACCGCCGCCCACACGGGCGAAGAGAGCCTGCGTAGAAGCACCCATGCCGAAGGTCAGCATGGTGGTCGTGATCACGACCAGTTTCTGGGCCATCGAGGCCTCCGCCACGAAAGTATTCAAAATGAGGAACCAGATCGCGATGTCCAGCAGGCCCAGGCCAACGACAGTCAGACCCATCACGGCGCCACTGCGGAAAGCCACCTTCAAGCCGGAGTTGAGACTGCGGCGGGCAGCATTGGCGGTACGCCCTGATGCGAAAGTCGCCGTCTTCATGCCGATGAAGCCAGCCAGGCCGGAGAAGAAACCGCCGGTCAGGAAAGCGAACGGGACCCAGGGATTCTGGACATGGAACACATAGGCCAGCAGCGCGAAGAACAAGGCCAGGATGATGAAAACGATCACGACAACCTTGTATTGCTGCTTCAAATACGCCATGGCGCCCTCTCGGACGTACTGGGCGATCTGTTTCATCGTAGGTGTTCCTTCCTCTTCCTTCATCATCTGACGGAAGAAGATATATGCAAATGCCAGCGCCAGGATAGACGCAGCAGGAACAGCATAAAACAAAGGATTCATAGATTAAAAGGTAAAGGGGGGCAACCTTTCGGCCGCCCCCTTTCGTTTCTGATAAAAACTATTCTGCCTGGGCCTCTTCAGCGGCAGGAGCCTCCACGGCGGGAGCCTCTGCGGCGGCGGGGGCGGCCTTCTTGGCGCTTCTGCGAGTCCCCTTCTTGGCAGCCTTCTTCTCCACGGTGGAAGCGAGGGCGGCCTCGTTGAAGTCGACCAGCTCGATGAGAGCCATCTCGGCGGCATCACCCTGACGGAAACCGACGTGCAGGACACGGGTATATCCACCCGGACGGTTCGCGACCTTCGGAGCGATGGTGCGGAAGAGTTCAGCCGTAGCGTTCTTGTCCTTCAGATAGCTGAATACGACGCGGCGGGAGTGGGTGGTATCCTCTTTCGACTTGGTGATCAGCGGCTCGACGTACTGCTTCAGAGCCTTTGCCTTAGCCTCGGTGGTGATGATCCGCTTGTGGAGGATCAGGGAAGAAGCCATGTTGGAAAGGAGCGCTTTGCGGTGTCCGCTCTGTCTGCCAAGATGATTGACTGATTTATTGTGCCTCATGTTTAGATATTCTTTTTCTTGGGTTCAATGTTATACTTCGTGACATCCATTCCGAACGAGAGTTTCATCTTGTCGATGAGGAGATCGATCTCGGAGAGGGACTTCCTGCCGAAGTTCCGGAATTTCATGAGCTCGGCCCTGGAGTAGGAGACGAGGTCGGCGAAGGTGTCGATGTCAGCCGCTTTGAGGCAGTTGAACGCACGGACCGACAGACCCATGTCGGAAAGCTTGGTCAGCAGGAGGTGCCGCATGCGCAGCGACTCCTCGTCAAGCTCCTTGGTCTCAGACTCGACGGTGCTCTCCAGAGAAAGCTTCTTGTCGTCGGTAAAGAGCTTGAAGTGATAGATGAGAATGTTGGCAGCGTCCTGCAGGGCGGCATTCGGAGAAATGGAACCGTCGGTCTCGACCTCCAGATTCAGTTTCTCGTAGTCGGTCTTCTGCTCGACACGCCAGTTCTCGACCGTCCAGTTGACTTTGCGGATCGGGGTGTAGATCGCGTCCACCGGAATGGTTCCGATCGGCGTGTTCTCGTCCCGGTTCTCCTCAGCCGGTACAAAGCCGCGGCCCTTGGTGATCACGAGGGTGATTTCCAACTTGACGGAAGGTTCGAGAGAGCAGATGTGCTGCTCCGGATTCAACAC
>JAEEGL011829964.1_pt1 | contig 10163 bp, 4 predicted proteins | sample 9134231 | NCBI WGS metagenome assembly JAEEGL01 (sample SAMN16246548, study PRJNA631951) | gut metagenome | biome: gut microbiome; feature: rumen; material: fiber-attached | host: Bos | place: Iran: Karaj | collected 2018-10
ACCAAAACTTTTCACGGATTCCCATCCAGATTTCTTTTTGTTCTTTAACCGACTTGGCGTTAATTATCGCGTCAATCGGTTTGCGCAGTCCACGAAAATCAACGTATTTGTTGATGAGATATGCCAGAAATCCAGACGTTCCGCAAAAGTAAAAGGTTTTGGAAGGATTGTCGAAAAATTTCTTTATATACCGGTCCCAATATCGCTGAGATTGTTTAGGTAAACGCGCTCTGAGTTTTTCGCGGTATATTTTTTCTACGTTTGGAAGTCTTCCTTTTCCAAACATTTGAAAAAAGGCTTCATAATCAAGCTCTTTGATTCCCGCAATTTTGAGATCTAAAGTAGCGTTTTGACGATAATTCATATCCGCGCAGTAAACGCGTTTAGCTCCGCCTATTGCGTAGGAAAGAGCGTTACAACCTGCCGAAGTAATTACAAAGACAACGTCGTCGCCGGTTAAATTAAGGGCTTGTTTGTCTATGCGGGGATCTTCCCAACAAGTGTTGTAAACAAGATTATTGCCGTGTACATGGGCAAATATTTTCATGCTGACGCGTTCGACAAGTGACCCCATTAGGCAACTTCCTATCTCATGTACTTCATTCAAGGAGCGTTCGTTTCCAAGCGGCGCGTACAGGAACGTCGCGTTCCGTGAGGAAAAAGGAGCGTGCCGCCTTCGAAACGAATTGGCCAACACATAAAGCATAAAGGCTTTATTAAATTTTTAGGTTAAACAACCTATCTTTTCTATTATACATAAACCGCCAAGTCTCAAAAGAGCCTTGCAGATTTACGATTGTTAACTTCAAACCGTCGAGAAGCTATCGATTATCTTGGGAAACCCCTTGTGTGAAGATGCGTACGCGTTCGCTCAAACGCTCAGGCATCTTGAGTCTTAACGCTTCGTTTGCGGATTTACCTTGTTGAAGGTTGGAGGGATTGTTTCTTTGTAACGGAGAATAATCGTCCTCCCATCCGCCAAGTTTGTCGGTTCCGGCTAAATCAATTTTTTCCAGTTCTTTCAAATACGCCTCTACCGCGCTCTCACTCCCATTTTCTGCGGCCGCGCGCATTCTTTTCCAGCGCTTTAAAAACTCTCGTAACTGTTCTTCCGACCAACCGAGTTCTTCTAAAAGCTGTTTGTCAATCTTATCTTTCAAACTGTCTTCCAGATAATTGAGAACAAGGTTTGTCGCTTCTTCTGCGTACTGCAAGTTGGGTTTGTCGGCAGGCGCCAGTTTTTGGTTGCCCCCGTTTAGCTCTCCAAGACCGGAACCTCCTCCGCCTCCGCCATGTCCCGAATTGTCGTTGGATTTTCCGTTGGAAGGCGATTTTCCCTCTCCTTCTTTCTGTTGAGGTTCGTTTTCGCCGACGTTCATGCCAGACGCGTCAGGATTTTGTTTCTGAGTAGGTTCGCCATTCTCGTTGCTCGGAGAATTGCCGCCCGCTCCTTGCAGACCTTCTGGAATGTCGTTGAGGTCGACTTGATTATCGTTGTTCGAAGCGTTTTCCCCATTGCTTCTCTGATCTTGATCTATTTCAAAGGGGGCGTCGGGAGGAACGTCGCCGCTGGCGCCCTTGGCTTCTGCCGCATTGGGATTGACTTCGTTTCCAGCAACCGCTTCTCTTTGATCAAGAGGATCGAACGTTATGTTCGCGTCCTGATTATTCCCATTGGGATTTGTTTCCTGGTCGTTTGGATTGGCGTTATTAGCTAGGAAATCATTAGTATCGGGATCAGGTTCGCCTTGTTGACGCCTTGTGCTGGGGTCGAGCTTATCCGGGTGTTCGGCTTGGTAGCTTGGCGAATTTTCGTCGGGCTTTTCTGAACTTGTCCGGGTAGGCGTCTGACGTTTTTCGTTTGGCTTAGGCAAGTCTTGGTTGGAATTAAAGTTAGGATTAACTTCTTCGTCTGAAGGGAAGGGGGGCTGTTCCTCTTGCGGCGACGGTTGCCCCTCGCCGTTTTGACCTTGTCCGGTTCCGTCTCTGCTCTGGTTAGAGGAATCTTCGGTTCGAGTTCCGTCAGACTCAGTTCCGTCGTTTTGTTCGTCTTGAGTTAGACCGTTGTCCCGCATATAGTCAAGTATTGTTTCAAAAACTTCCGTTGAAGATTGTGTGCCGCCGCTATTACGTGAATTTGGCGTTTGTTGATTCCCTAGGCCAACTTGACTTTCGTCTGGTTTGGAGGAATTTGCGTTTTCCTGCCCTTGTCCCATCGAAGCGTTGTTTGATCCAGCCTCTCCGTTTGCGTTTCCTTCGTCTTTCGGTCCTTCTTGTTCATTTGAGTTGTCTCCCGAAGGATCGCCGTTGCTTTGAGCGCTAGCGGACTGATTGGCTCCGTTCTCAGACTGACTGTTGGATCCGTTGATTTCCTCGCTTCCGTTTTCTCCCTGATTGTCGTTTGTGCTTCCATTTGACGACTCGCCGGATTCTTGCGAACCGTTTGCCTCGGAAGTCTCGCCGGACTCGCCTTGGGCGCTTTCGCCGCCAGTCTCTGGTTGGTTTTCAGATTGCCCCTGATCGCTTTGCCCGTCTTGACTGTTTTTGTTGGAGTCGTTCTCGCCCTCGTTCTGACCGTCAGCGTTCTGATTTTCTCCCTGTTGGTTCCCAGTTCCATCTTGTTGTTCGCCGTCATTCTGATCTTGTTCTTCTTCGGCGGATGGAAGGGACGGGTTGTCTGTGGGGGGAGTGACGATAAACGTGCGTTTTTCCGTCGTTGCCTGGTTTGGTTCAGGCAATTTAGAGTCTAAGACAGTTCCCCAATAGACAAGTTCGTCGCCTACGGCCAATCCCAGTTTTTCCGGCGATATTTCACAGGAGAATGCGTTGACTCCCACATAGGGGGCGGGACCTTGTTCGAGCGTCTTTGCTGAAACGTCTCCGCCAACAGAAGAAGTTAACTCAATCGGATTGGGGACCTGTTTGACGGATTGACTTATTGAACCGTTATTTTCTTCGCGAAATGAAAACGCCACCTTTACAGAACGTATTGAAAAATCGGGATCTTCAGCAATAAGCTTTACTCGCAAAACGTCATTGACGGGGACTTCGACAACCTCGTCTGGGATAGGATTCCAGCGAATTGTCGGAGGCAAGTCGGGAAGGATTGAGACTGTATACTTAGGACGGTCCCGATTTTCTTGTCCGTCGACGTCGTGTGAAACTAGTTGATAGAAGTTAAATTCCTGTCTTGGATCCGAGATATTACCGTCGTTTTTGACGTCCTTTGCCCATTCAAGCGGAAAGTTTATAGACGCGAGTTGTGGATTCTGCGTATCTATCGTCATCTTTTGGGCTCGAGGATTAGAACCGTCAGGCAGGAGAACTGCTCTTGTAAGATCAGCGTTGCATCGGGCGACAATTTCAACGTTTGTTCCTTCTACCGCGCGTACGTCGCCTTGATTCTCGAATGTTTGGGGCGCTAAGCCCGTATACTCTGGGAAGGTTAAAGTGGTTTTCTCAACTCTAAAAGAAGGTTGGGGACGGACTTCTATCCTATAAGTCTCAGAATAACTTTCAATTCGTTTTCCTCTGCCAACCAATAGCCGATACGTTAGATTTTCATTTAACCCCGATTCTTCCTGTGGAAGAGCGACGCTAAATTTTGAGTTGCCCAACGGTTCCATTGGTACCGGAACGTCCGTAAGTCTCCCGTCGTCAGTAGAGTAAAGGAGTTCAACTGCATAGGAGTTAGCGCCGGGAATATCGGCGCTAATATCGATAAAATCTCCTTGATACGCAATGGCGTCGCCAGGTTCAACCGACTTGAAGCGCAGCGCTTGCGGTCGTTCAATTTTGGCTAAAGGCGCGACAATTCGTCCTGCCGCCGCAAAAGGATTCTTAGGGGTGGCGATCACATAGACGGCGCCAATTGCGACAACGACAGCTAACGCGATACCCCACCGAATTAGTCCGGTGCAGTCGATAACGGTTTCCAGCGGCCTATTTTGGGCGTTAGCGGCAGCTTGAACAGCTACTCCACGCAGAGCCGATAGACTCCCGGTTTCGGAAGTAGTCGAGTAATCAGTTGAATTCGGAGATTTGCCGTTAAGCTTGCATAGTTGAAGCCAGTTTATGGTAAAGTTGTGTTTATCTTGCCAGGCGTCTTCAAGGACTTTTGCGGCGTACAGAGCGTTTATTCGGCGGTTGAAAACAGGAACAAGCCGCCAAACAAAAAAGACCAAAGTTATGGCAGAACCAAGAATTGCGTAGTAAACGCGTCCTTTTTCAGAAAACCCTTCGGAGAGAATCCAACAATCAAGAATTATTCCGACAAGCAGTAAGGCTAACGCTAGAGTTACAAACGCGCAAACGGCGGAAAAAAAATCAACGCGTCGAATATCTTTTTGCGTTTTAATCACGCGTTGGGTTAATTCTTTCTCCGCTTCCCTTAGTTTGCTTTCATCGAATTCTGCAAAACTTTGCTGCGTCAAACGATAATCGTTCGTCGACTGTGAAAGACTTTGCGAATTAGCAGAACGTTTGTCGCTGTCAGACATCGATTCCCTCGAATGAAATTCGCGGCGTCGAGACGCAACTCAACGCCGCGTTTTGCCAACTTCTACTAAAGCCATATCATATTCGACTTTGAACGGTCGTCTCTTTATTGCCTCTTCTTCCTGAAAAGAGGGAAGAGTATTGCGACGACAGATATGGCAATTAGCGTTATTGCCAAGATCGGGCGATAGGCTATCCAGCCGATGGCGATGGTTATCAGCGAGATGCACAGCGCAAGACAGAACGAGATAATTGAAGTTCCCGTCCCGACGATTCTTCCCGCAAATGGGATAATGTCGACGAGAACGCTCAGCGGGGCCAGCACCATGTTGAAACCGATCATGATAGCCAAGAAGCCGCCAAGCCGAATCAACCACGCCGTCATCTTGTTGACAAATTGCGCCGAGGCGAACATATCCTCTGCTGAAACGGTCCCTATCTCAAGAAGCTCGACTTTGCCTGTTTTTGCAGTATATGGCGTAAACGTATCGCCAGTTTGCTGGGAAATAACGCTCACGGTCGTTGGGGTTGGCGCATAGGAGAAAGTTACTCGAATATCGCCAATTTGAGCAGAAAGGGGATCCCCCTTGTAAAAACCGCTGCCGACGGGAACGAAGCCGTCAGGTAAGCTGTTTGAAGAAGTCTCCTGCGCGGGCGCTGTTGTTTCATCTTCCAATTTAGACGACACAATTGCCTCGCCGTATTCGCCTGTCGTTTCAGCAGGAACAAGTTCGCCGTTTTCCTGATCGTCGTCTGTGGCGTCTACAGCGTTCGGATCGGAATTTTTAACTTCGTCGGAGACCGGTGAAGTCTTCTGAGAAGAAGCCGTTTGAGGAACAAAGTCTTGATCGGCGGGAATCAAGTCGATAAGGCTTGGCGAAAGAGTGAACGCCCCGAGCTTAATTGAAGACGCTGCAAACGAGCTACTTTCTACTGGCGCCGACGTGGGATTGTCGTGTCCAGGATCGTGGAAAGAGGAAGAGTCGACAAGCCCCTCTTGCCATTCTTTTGAGTACGAGTAATCAGTGGTGGTAGTTTCACTTCCTCCCGATCCCCGTTCCGTACTGGTAGTAACGTTTTCAACCCATTGATATATTTCAACTTTTCGATATAACTTCAGGGCTTTTGTACTGACGTTGAAATAAGGGTCGACAAGAGTTTCTTCCGTAACGGCGTCGCCGGTAAGATACAACAACTTACCTTCGTTGTTGGGATCAACTGAATCAGGGGTTGTCTCGACGAGGACAGAAGCGGCTTCCCGAAGGGCTTTTGTCCGTTTAATTGTACGTCCTTCGTTCCAGAAGAGACCGCCGATTCCGACTACAATTAAAAGAAGTCCGATAAGAATTCCTTTAAAAGCCCCTCCGATGCGAGACCCCCATGACTGTTCGGTGACTACTTTCGACATGATGTTCCTTTGACTGTTCTTTTTTACGGTAAAACGAACCGAAGAATTGGTATTCCTTGTGTTAAAGATAAAAGAAATATACCGCGGCAACAAGAACGCCAAGGAGCGCAAGAGAACCGCGCGTACCTTGACGTTCTAAACGAAGGATTCTCTACGGTAAGTTGAGAATCCCACTAGTTGAGGTAGTCGGCCCCAACACAGGGCAGGGCGATCTTATATAATCCCTTTTCGTTGGGAAGAGTCGGGGGAACTGCGTCAAATGAGTATTCGCTGGGTTTGTCGCCGACAGATTCGAGCATTTCTTCCCAAGTGACGTACTGTCCGTTGTAAGAGCAGAGACGGCCGAGAATCGCGCACCCAGTAGAGTTGCACATGTAATCGGCGTTATTTACGTAAGTTGCGCCCCCGCTTCTAACCGCGTCGATCAATACTTTGTGTTCGACGATATAGCCGGAAGTTTTGCCCCGTTCGATCTGAGTTTCCTTGCCGTTTACGAAAATGCTTGCCTTCGATTCAAGATTACCGATGATAGCGTGCCCTTTGGAACCGTTGATGGTCGTATAAGCGCGACTGAAGCTGCCGCTAATCTGGCGAGAAAAAGCGTACAGAGAACGGCCGTCGGCAAATTCATACACAACCGCCATCGAATCGTACATATCGCCCGTATCGACGCCGGCGCGAGAAAGGCGGCCGCCCATGCCGTACGCTCCCACAGGCGTGGCGTCGCCAAACGACCATAGCGCGATATCAAGCTGATGGATGGTAACGTCGTTAATGTATTCGCTTGCCATCCAGTTGAAATTCACCCAGTTGGTCATCTGGTATTCCATTTCATTTTGTCCTTCGGTGCGGGGGCGCATCCAGAGGGAACCGCCCATACGGTCGCCGCGAGCCGTAATAACGTCGCCAATCGCGCCGTCTTGAATACGTTTCATGAGTTCACGCGCCGAAGAACCGTAACGGTTTACCAGACCGCCGACCAAGTTTAGTCCCTTCTTTTTAGCCTCGGCCGAAGCTTCTTGGATAATTCTGATACCTTCGCCGTCGACCGCGACCGGTTTTTCGGCGAAAACATGTTTTCCTGCGGCGATGGCGTCTTTGATCATTATGGGGCGAAAATGTTGCGGCGTGGTAAGCAGGACGATATCGATATCTTGTTCGAGAACTTTCTTGTAGCCGTCAAATCCGCCGAAAAAGCGGTCTTCTGGCACGTCAATACGATCGCCATACTGATCTTTTAAGCCCGCAATTCCGTTTTTACCGCGTTCTGGGAATACGTCGGCCGCCGCGACAAGCTTAACGTTCGGATCCGCGTCCATCGCGTTGCCGGCGGCTCCGCACCCTCGGCCGCCGCAGCCGACAATACCCAGTTTTAACGTGTTGTTTTCTGCCGCGTGAACATGGGGCGCATTGAAAGTAGCGGCGACAATCGGCGTAGCGGAAAGAATAGCGCCTTTTTTAAGGAAATTACGTCTTGATTGAAGTGTCATGAAAAACTCCTAGTATGGGCGTTGCAAGTTTTAACGAGTCTAGACGAACGTCGCTTTTTTTAAGCCGTCGTCAAAGCGTCAGCGCTTCTCTTCCAGCGAGATTTCAGCATAAGAAGCGCGCGCCAAACCTATCGTTGATTATATATTCACGTCTCTACATCTTCAATAGCGACAGACTGACTGATCTCCTATTTTTCAATGTCAACATAAAGAATTCCTAGTTTTTCGGGGATGTTTTCAGTTTCTGTATCATAACGTATTTCACGATTTTACTGATTCTTTTTAAACTTATTTCAAAAAAAATCTTGACGAACGTTGACGTCCTCAGGGCGATTGGTATATTCTATCAGTTGAAAAATCGCTTTCTCGACGCGGAACGGTTCCGCGTTTTGTCTCCTGTTATTGGCAGACTTTTTTCGGGAAGCGAGTTTAGTTGCAAAGCGCAGGTGTTTGTGTCTTTACCTTTTACGTGACAGAATAGGAAAACATAGGATGCGGACTAAATCTAACATGGTTGGGTCTGGTTCTTCGGCGCGTATTTCGCGTCGTAGTTTTGTTTCTTGTTGTCTTCTTGCCCCGGCGTATCTTAGCGTTCTGGCAGGAGGAGGGTGCAGTAGTAAAACTGCTACTCCGATTAGATCAATCGAGGATTTGAATCAACCTTCGATGATCATCTGCGGCGAGACCGAGTGCGTTTCTCTTCGTATGGGTCAAGAACGCCTTCCTAAGGCGCAGTTTGTTAGCTTTGCGACTCCCGCCGACTGCTATGCGGCTCTTTTAGCCGGCAAAGTCGACGCCGTTGCGTACGACCGTCCCCCTCTCGAGTATGCGGCCGCCGATAATGAACTCTTTTACGTTATGCCCGATTCTCTCGGCGAAGGTCATATTGCCGTAGGCGCTCCGTTTAAAAATCGTGAACTGATGGACAAAGTGAACGAGTTCATCAAACAATACCGTGAAGACGGAACCTATCAGCAAATGTATGACCGTTGGGTAAAGACGATTAATCCTCAGATGCCCGACATCCCAAAACCTGAGAATCCGATCAACGCCGGGAATCCTCTGATCATCGGCAACGATCCTCAAAATATCCCTATGTCCTTTGTGAACGGCGACGGAAGTTGGTCCGGTTTTGATACGGAATTTGTCCAGCGTTTGGCGTTGTTCCTCAATATGGACTATCAGTTCGAATCTCTCTACTACGACGCCCTCTTCCCGGCAGTTGAGTCTGAAAAGTTGGATCTGGCGGTCGGCAATTTGGACAAGACCCCCGAACGCGCCGAGACCATGCTGTTCTCCGACGACTACATTGACTGTCCGGCCGGCCTTATGATTCTCAAGAGCAGGTGGCAAGGCCCTACTGACGCCGCGCCTGCCGCTCCGGCGGCTCCGGCGGAAGCGGAAGCTGAGTCCAATGAGACAGACGCTGCCGCAAGTGAGAAAACAGAAGAGGAACAAGCTAACTGAAAGTTGTTTCTCACAGCGCGGGATTAAACGCGTTTTCCAGAAGCTTTCCGGTACGCCAAGGCGGAGGTTTTCCGCTTTGGCGCGGGAATCTTTGGGGCGTTTGCGTGTTGTTCACGCCTTAAACGCCGAATGATTTGAACGCTTTTTTCGCGTTTGTTTTTTCTTTCCTCTCGCATTAGCCGTTGATTTTGCTCGAAATACCTACTTTGTAGGAAAGTATTTCTTGCTTCATATCAGCGACGTCGGCGTTGAAACCTATAGTAAGAGGGCGTAGAAGGGATGAGGACTAAATCAGACGCGGTTCAGTCTGACTTGACGCGGCAGTTTCCGCGGCGTTGTCTGCTCACGTTGTGCATGTTTGTCTTTGCGATTTTCGTTGGGGCGCAATACTCTGAAAGTTGCAAGGCCGCTTCTTTGGTTCAAAACGGACGGTCTATCCCGTCGGTCATGGACCTCAGAAGTGTTTCAGGGCTTAGCGCCTTGCAGTCGAATTTTGACCGTTTTGCGAAAGTAAACCTTCTTTCTGGAACCGTCCTTTTCGCAGACGCAAGCGTTGCCGCCGCCTCGGTTCCTCTGGAAGGTACAAATGCAGATAAGACATTTTGGCAGAGGATAAAGCGCAGCTTTGAGAAAACTTTTATCGTAGACGGACGTTGGCGCCTTTTTCGCGACGGTATCTACGTTACGTTAAGTATCACAATCCTTTCGCTCATTTTGGGCACTTTTTTTGCGTTTATTCAATGCTGCATGCGGCGTTCGCAGCATCGTTGGCTTCGATACCCCGCCAAAATATACATTTCCATCATGCAAGGGACGCCTATTCTGGTTATTCTCTTGATCATGTATTACGTCGTCTTTAAGAATTTCAAGACTCCTTGGGGGTTTGAAAAAGAGACTGTCGCGATTATAGCAATGGCTCTGAATTTTGCCGCTTATGCAGGCGAAATGATGCGTACGGGCGTCGATGGAATTGACAACGGGCTTATCGAGGCCGCGCGGGCGTTAGGATTTGGACGGCTTCAGGTCTTTACAAAAGTTATACTTCCAATCGCTACGCGGCGAATTATTCCAGTCTACAAAGGCGAGTCAATTTCCCTATTAAAGTCGACTTCAATTGTTGGCTATATTGCGACGCAGGATTTGACAAAGGTAAGCGATATTGTACGCGCGCGGACGTACGAGGCTTTTTTCCCTCTTATCGCTACAGCAATCATTTACCTCTTTTTTGCGTTGTGTTTGACCTTTGTTTTCATGTGTCTTGAGCAATATCTTGATCCGCTCAATCGACGTAAGCGGGCGAA
>JAEEGL013156858.1_pt1 | contig 10163 bp, 10 predicted proteins | sample 9134231 | NCBI WGS metagenome assembly JAEEGL01 (sample SAMN16246548, study PRJNA631951) | gut metagenome | biome: gut microbiome; feature: rumen; material: fiber-attached | host: Bos | place: Iran: Karaj | collected 2018-10
ATATGAAAGGAAAGAAAACCCCGTAATTTACAAAAGATTTAAAATTAATATCGTTGGTTGCAAATAGGTTTACAATAAAGAATCCTAAGGCAAGACAAAGGAGTAAAGTGAGAATATCAACAATTGCCAAAGACATTCCGCAAAAAAAAGATGATGTCGATGGATAGTTCTTTCTTATATAAGATTTAAATTCCTGTTCGTCCATTGTATGATCCTAAAAACAAAGTCGCTTTGTGAATTATATAACAAAAAGGCGTTAAGGAATAGTATTAGGGCTTCTTAATGATCACGTTTCCAGCATTTTTTTTAGTCTTGTATAATTTAAAAAGTTACCTCAAAAAAAAGGAATGCCCTGTTAATCTCTCTTAAATAAGTCCCGGGTGTAAACCTTATATTTCACGTCATCCAGATTATCATCGTACCGGTTTGCAACAATTACAATGGATTTATTCTTAAATTCATCAAGATCGTTCACAACGAGATAGCCATGAAATCTTTCTCCATCCTTTAGACTTGGTTCGTAAATGATCATATCAGCTTTTTTTTCTTTCAAATGTTTCATTACATAGTGAATGGAAGCTTCCCTGAAATTGTCACTATTTGACTTCATTGTAAGTCGGTAAATACCAATAATCTTTTTTTCCTGACTTTTACCTTCAAGTGCCTGCAGACTTTCTGCCATTTCAAAAATGTTATTGGATACATATTTTTTTCTCGTAGTATTGCTATTTATGATTGCACTTATTAAATCCTGTGGTACATCAGTGAAATTGACCAGCAACTGCTTTGTATCCTTTGGAAGGCAATAACCGCCGTAACCAAAACTTGGATTGTTATAAAAGTCTCCAATTCTTGGGTCAAGACTTATACCCTTAATAATCTGACTGGAATTAAGATGAAAATGTTCTGCGTATGAATCAAGTTCATTAAAGTATGAAACTCTTAAAGCAAGGTATGTATTTGCAAATAGTTTAATGGCCTCAGCTTCGGTTGCGTAAGTAATCAGTATAGGTACATCTTTTTTTATTGCTCCTTCCTTAAGCATTTGAGCAAACTTTTGAGCCTTAAATTTCAGGTTAAATCTTTCTTTTGGGTGGCTTACAACAATGCGGCTAGGGTAGAGGTTGTCATGGAGGGCTCTTCCTTCTCTTAAGAATTCAGGTGAAAATAAAAGATTTTGAACGTTTAATTCTCTGTAAATTCTTTCGGTGTAGCCGATTGGAATTGTGGATTTGATAACAATAGTAGCCTTTTGATTTAGCTTAAGTACAAGCTTGATTACTGATTCAATACTGGATGTGTCAAAAATATTCTTATCGCTGTCATAATTTGTAGGAGTTGCGATTATGACAAAATCAGCATCTTTGTATGCAACCTCCGGATTAAGGGTGGCGGAGAGATTTAATTTTTTGTTTGCCAGATAATTTTTGATGTCCTTATCTTCGATAGGGGATTCGAAATTGTTTAGCAGATTAACTTTTTCTGCTGACAGATCAATTGCGACAACTTGGTGATTCTGTGCAAGTAAAATTGAATTGGAAAGGCCAACATAGCCAATGCCAGCAACTGCGATTTTCAAATCTAATCCTCTCTCTCATCTAGATTATATTAGAGAAAAGAAAATTATCAATAAATGCATTGTTATATTTAATCTCGTAAAAGTTTAAGTCTGTTATTTACTTAATTTTTTCTAAGAGTAATGGTTTAATAATATGTTTTAATGTATAATACGGAAAGTGATTACAGTTGTTGTTCCTGTATATAATACAGGTAAATGGTTGCCAATATTTTAATAGTGAGCGATATTCGCGTAGACAGAAAATTGGCGGTTCTGTTGCAGCTTTTTCACCTAGACTCTACTACCATTTACTTTGCAGATACGGGTATCAGGCAAGACAAAACAGAATGAAAAAAAAGTATTGAAAGACATTTTATTATTTTACCGGTTAAGGCTGATGTCAGACTCTGTGCCTGCCAAAGATGTTTAAAATTCCTTTCCGCCGATTGTATTGTCATGAATCCATGATTTTCTTTTGGAAATAACTAAAAACTTTTTTCGTATTTTTTTCCTGTAAACTTTGCCTTGAGAAATGAAATAATCTTGTGCGGCCAATTGATATTTTGCATATCCATCAAAGGCACTTCTTTATACTTTATATCATTTGTTCTAATCCACACATCAAGAAGTCTTTCTGAAATTCTTCCAAAGAATCTTGCGTGGAAAGAATCATACTGCTTGTAATCCACCTTCTTTTCCAGCTCTGAAAGAATGTCAAAGAGCCAGGTGCAGTAGTTGTCAAGAAGTTCCTTTTTCATTATGAACATGTTGAAAGCATGCATTTTTGTAGTGTGTTTGAGATTCGCGAATTCCTTGTAATAATCAGGATATTTTTCCTTGATGATTTCACCAGTCAAGTCCAAAGGTTCAATGTACATGGTATGTTTGTAGTGACTGTAGATGCTTTCTATATAATAATTGCGTTTTTTAGGAAGAATCACGTCACTTTCCTGGAGCAGTTTTTCAACTTGAGCAGTGTTTAGGACTTTCTTGAATTTTTCATTTTCACTTTTTGGATGTTTCTTTGAAAGTGTGAAATAGCGGCGGTAGTGAACTAGTCCAATATAATCAGCCTGAAGATTCTTCCAGGCCCAGTAAAGACCTGTCAATTCGCAGTAATAAGGATTCATAGTAGAGATGTTTTCTCCTGAATTATCCTTCTGATAACCAATGTCTTCTTTACCTTCTGCTCCTACATGTAAAGGAAGATAAATCTGATCTTCTGGCATCTGATATTTTTTATGTGCGGCAACGATTATTTTTGCTGTCATGTCTAATTCTCCTTATGGAAAGCCTTTCTCCAGATGAAAATTTATATTTCACTATAGCATTTATAATGAAATAAAAAAAGTATACTGAATCTCAAAGTCCACTATAATTCTTTTGAATCCAATCCTTATAGGTCCCGCTTTTTATGTTTTCAATCCAATCGTGGTTTTTGAGATACCATTGGATTGTTGAAAGAAGGCCTTCTTCAAAAGTCATTTTTCGTTCCCACCCCAGACGGCTCTTTGCCTTTAAGCAGTTAATTGCATAGCGGCGGTCATGCCCTGGTCTGTCTTTTACAAAGCAGATTGTTCTTTTTACTTCTTGAGGATTTTTTCCTAGTTGTCCGCAAGTTAAATTGATAAGTGTGTTGAGAAGCTTTATGTTTTCCCATTCATTTTCTCCGCCAAGATTCCATTTTTCACCTGCTGGAGATTGATTGACAATTTTCCAGACTCCCCGGTTATGATCTTCTACATAAATCCAATCCCGAATGTTTTTTCCATCTCCATAGACCGGGAGTTTTTTTTCTTCCTGAATGTTTGAAATCATAAGGGGAATAAGTTTTTCCGGAAATTGGTATGGACCATAATTGTTACTGCAGTTTGAAATTGTTACTGGAAGTCCATAGGTGTGATAGTAGGCCATTACGAGCTGATCTGAAGCTGCCTTGCTTGCGGAGTAAGGCGAGTGCGGATTGTAAGGAGACTCCTCCTGGAAATATCCATCTGACCCAAGACTGCCGTAAACCTCATCTGTGGAAATGTGATGAAAGAGAACATCATTTCTCGGCTTTTCCAGGGAAATATTCCAGTAGTTTTTTGCCGTGTCCAGTAATGTAAATGTTCCCATGACATTTGTTTTTATAAAGGCTTCTGGATCAAGAATTGAACGATCCACATGGCTTTCTGCTGCAAAGTGAATAACTGTGTCGATGTCATATTGCCTGAAAATTCTTTCAATCTCTTTCCTGTTGCAGATATCTACCTTTTCAAAAAAATATCTTCGTTTGGCTAAATCAAGACCCTTACCGTATTTTTCTTCAATATCTTTGAGACTTTCCAGATTACCTGCATATGTAAGGCAGTCTACATTGATAATTCGTCCTTTGAAATTTGAATCGGTAAAAGCTGCTGAGCCGGAACTGCTCTCCCCAAAAAGGTAATGGATGAAGTTACATCCTATGAATCCACAGCCACCAGTAACCAGGATATTTGTAAGCTTTCTTTCAGTCATATTAGTCTCCAATCCATTTTCCATTAATGTCAAAATAATTTTCATTGATGTTAAAGGCCGGATGATTTTTGTCCTTTTCTGAAATGATTGGATTAGTGTCTCCTATAAGAGCTTTCCAATCGATTCCTATAGCTGGATCATTCCACATGAGACCGCCTTCTCCTTCAGGATCGTAGAAGTCAGTACACTTGTATGAGAAAACTGCCGTGTCCGAAAGAACATAGAATCCATGGGCAAAGCCCTCTGGAATGTAGAGCTGATTTTGTTTTTCTGAATCAAGAATTACACCATAATATTTTCCGAATGCAGGGGATGTCTTTCTCAAATCCAGAGCCAGGTCATAGACCCGTCCGGAAACTGCGCGGACTAATTTTCCCTGAGGATGTCTGGTTTGAAAATGCAGGCCTCTGAGTACGCCTTTTACAGATGAAGACTGATTGTCCTGGAGAAATTTCATCTTCAAACCGGCCTGGAAAAATTCCTTCTCTGAATAAACTTCAAAAGTGCAGCCTCTTTTGTCGGTAAACACTTGAGGCTGAATTTCATAGAGACCTGGAATTTCAATCTGGTCAATCATGCATTTCTTGAATTCAAAAGACATCTTTATTGTCCCCTATATTATCTCTGGGCTATGTATTTGAGGTAAGAACCATATTCTGTTTTGTAGCCTTCTGCAAGAGCCAGCATTTCTTCCCTGGTAATCCAGCCCTGGTTAAAAGCGATTTCCTCTATGCAGGAAACGTAAAGCCCCTGTCTTTTTTCTATTGCAGCTATGAAGTTTGATGCTTCAAGAAGACCGTCATAGGTTCCTGTGTCCAGCCAGGCCATGCCGCGGCCCAGAAGTTCCACAGAAAGGCTGCCTCTTTGAAGGTAGATTCTGTTTACATCAGTGATTTCGATTTCACCTCGAGCGCTGGGCTTGATTTCGGAAGCAATCTTAACCACATCATTGTTGTAGAAATAGAGGCCTGGAACTGCATAGTTTGATTTTGGAACTGCAGGTTTTTCTTCAATTGCGGACACTTTTCCTTCAGAATCAAATTCAACAACTCCATAAGCGGATGGATCTTTAACCATGTAACCGAAGATTACTGCCTTTGCTTTTTTTTCCTGGATTTGTGATACTGCATTTTTAAGAGTCTGAGTGAAAGATTGTCCGTAGAAAATATTGTCACCCAAAACCAGGGCAACAGACTGATCTGCGATAAAATCTCTTCCTATTATAAATGCATCTGCCAGTCCTCTGGGATGCTCCTGAACTGCGTATGTGAATTTCATGCCCAGCCATTTGCCGTCATTAAACAATTCTTTAAAAAGGTTTATGTCTCTGGGAGTCGAAATTATGAGAACTTCCCTGATCCCCGCCAGCATGAGAACGCTCAGCGGATAGTAGATCATGGGTTTGTCATAAAGAGGTAATATTTGTTTTGATACAGCCTTTGTAATTGGATAAAGCCTTGTGCCTGATCCTCCTGCAAGAATGATTCCTTTCATATTGTCGGCCTCTTCTTATAAGTTTTGGGGCTGGGATTATTTGCGGATAAACTTACTGCGCAGTTTTTTGAATATATTCAAATCCAGAATAATCTGCAGACTGGAATCTTTCATCAGGGCCAGGAGGGCAAAGTAAATTACGATTCCTCCTGAAACCTGAATGGCCAGCAGTGGAAGGTATCCAAGGTGAACAAATCTGTTAATCAGCCAGAGGTAACCATACATTAAAATTCCAGCGATGAGTTTTTTCCATATTGCCTGGAGAAGTTTTTTAAGAGAATAGTATCCTTCACAACCCGCCAGTAAAAGTATCAGTATTATAGTTTCTGCAATTATGGAACCAGCTGCGGCTCCGTTAGCTTTAAATTTTGGTATGAGTATTGAGTTTGCAATAAGATTACAGGTTGCTCCTATGATTAGAAATATTGAAATTCGTTTTTGTTTTCCAGCAGGTGTGTAATAGTGACTTCCCAGACAACTGCTGACTCCTATAATTAATACGATAGGACTTAAAATGTAAATCAAGGTTATAACCTGATCATATCCAGGACCAAAGAAAAAAGGAACGAAGTTTTGTATTGCTCCATACAAGCCAAAACTGCATCCAAAACCAATTAAGAGAATAAAATTAATGGATTTTTCAATTCGGCTTTTGATTTCTTCTGTCTTATTTTTTGAAAAAAGATAAGACATTCTTGAGCCCATTACACCGTTCAGGGCTCCAAAAACGAATGTCTTTATAATATTTAAAATTTTATTGGCCTGTTCGTAGTAGCCGTTTTGAGCTTCTTCTTTTGTAATCAAGCCAATTAAAGTTTTATCCAAAACTGTGTAAAGTGAAATAGAAATACTTGGAATGAAGTAAATAAGATTATCCTTCATATGGCGGAATATTTTTAATTCCCTGAGTTTTACCCTGATAACAAATTTTTTAAGGGAGAGCCACATTGACATTGAACCTAGGAGACCGCAAAGTGAATTGATGAGGATGAATTTCCACAAGTCAGACGGCTTTTTTACAAAGGCAAATACAAGAATAATTCCTACAATTTTAACAACTGTATTTTTTCTTACTGTGTATTTAAACTGTTCAAGCCCTGCATAAAACCAGTTTATGTTAAAAATAGAATTCACCAGACTGATTGTAAAAATCAAATAGTAAATTTTATACTGGTTTGTTGTTAAAGCTAAAATCAACCATCCTGTTATTGATACTAATGTGGTCGAGATGAGAAGTAATTCAAGCTCCCAAAAGACTTTGCTGCGTGCATATATGTCATCACGGTTTCTGGCTATTTCTCTTGATCCATAAGTTGAAATTCCAAGAACTGCAAAGAGGTTAAAGAAATTATATATAGAGCCAACAAAACTGTTTACGCCTATCTGTTCTGCTCCGAGTACTCTGGAAACGTAAGGTGTTGTTATGAAAGGTGTGATTACGCATAATATTTCATAAAGTGTATTTAAGAGAAAATTAGTCTTAACGTTTGGTTTTATGTTTGAGTTATCTTCTATGTTGTTTGAATTTTGTTCCTTTGTAGTCATAATCTGTACTATTATAACGAATAGAAGTATATTTTTCGATAGTGCGAAAAAATAAAATTTAGTTATGAAAAAAGATTTAATATCAATAATAGTACCTGTATATAATGTAGTTTCATATTTGCCTAGATGTCTGGATTCGCTTGTAAATCAGACTTATAAAGATATTGAGATAATTCTTGTAAACGATGGGTCTACAGATAATTCTCTGGATATTTGTAAGGAATATGCTGTAAAGGATAAGCGCATTACGATAATTGATAAAGAAAATGGAGGTGTCTCTTCTGCAAGAAATGCAGGTATTCATGCGGCCAGAGGAAATTGGATTGGCTTTGTAGATAGTGATGACTATATAGATTCAGAAACCTATGAAATTGCCATCAAAACCGCCCTGGAAAATAATGCAAGTCTTGTACAGTGGAATCTTGTCCGTTTTAGTGATAAGGCTGTCTATCCTGTTGATAGCGATATTAATGAAGGTTTCTTTGATTTAACTGAGAATAAAGTTTTGCCATGGATTTGTAATCTGGTCTACACAAAACTTTTTAGAAAGGATTTTCTTGAGCAGACAGGTATAAATTTTATTGAAGGAGTAAATCTCGGTGAAGATTTATTCTTCAATTACAGAGTGTTAAACAAGCTTGGAAAATTTTACTATATTAATAAAGCCTTTTATCATTATTTCATAAGGCCTTCGTCTATTATGAATACAATGAACGAAAGTCTGATAGATCGTGCTGTAGAGGAATTAATAAAGATGGAGGCTGACTTAAAAGGCAGCAAAAATGAGACTTTGCTAAACAGTCTTTTTGCGCGTAAAATAGAAGTAAAGCAAAATTATATAGATGCTCTTTCGATACCAAATCCCAGAAAGTTCAGGCAGGCTTTTAAAGAATTAAATTCATATTTTTTAAATAAAGGAAAAACTTATATAGCAGCAATTCTAGGATTGGACTGTTTAGTAAAGTATGTAAAAGGGCGAAAAAAAATTCAGTCATTTTGATTCAGGTTCCCTTGCTGCGGGGTTGCCTGTATTCATCTGGGAAGAAGCGGCTGAAGCAGGTTTTGTTAAAGAAAACAATCTGGGCTTCCTGATCAAGAGTCTTTATGATATCAATGGGATTTTTGATTCACTCACAGAGGAAGACTACCGTGAACTTGTAAAAAACGTTTCTAATGTTTCTGAAAAAATCCGCAACGGTTACTTTACAAAAAAGGCTTTGTCAGCAGCGGAAAAGCTCCTGACAACCATCTGAAATCAGAACTTACTTTACCTGGACTTTTGCCCCCAGCGGAGTAATTATCAGAAAATCCTTTACATGGGCTTTGATTTCAATCTTCTGTCCAGAAGCTGCATATTCCGGGGCAATTCTGTTTGACAAGCTTGGCATTCCTTTTTTATTAAAGATGCTGCAGCCCCACTTAAGGCCCTGACCTGTGAGCCAGCCGCCTCTGTTTGAAGAAGCACACCTTGCTACAGACAGGTAGTCATTTTCTTTAAGTCCTCTGATTTTTACAGTGTGACCTTTTTGCAGAAAATATACTGCCTGTTCTTTTAGAAACCAGACATCCGGTCTTTCTCTGCCGGAAAAAGTGTTATATATGGAAAGCAGATGGTCAAATCTTCCTCCGTCGCCTCCAATCAGGGTGATGTGAGGGATGAGTTTTTTTTCTGCTGCCATTTTATGAGCGTAGTGCAGGGCCAGCTCTGTATCAGTGTAGTCTTTGTCCTGAGGAAAGTTTTTTATGATTTGAGAATCGTACTGGCTAAGCAGGTTTCGGCTGCTTAAACTGTCAAAATCCCCCAGTATTAAATCTGGAGTAAAGTTGTATTCCCTGCACAAATCCAGACCGGAATCAGCTGCAATAGTGCAGTTGCAGGGTGTCTCTTCTAAATAATGCTGAATATTTTCTTTGCAGGGAGCAAGTCCTCCTGTAAAAACTCTGATGTAAAAAAAATTCTTTTGACCCTTCATTTTAATCCTGCATAAAACTTATTTTGTCATTTCCTCATATTTAGGAGCAACGTCGTTTATATCGCCGAAAGCTATTAATTTTCCGTGGTCCAGAATCATTGCTTTATTGCAGAGTCTTTGTACCTGTTCCAGAGAATGGCTTACAAAAAGTACTGTGGCTCCTTTATTAAACATATCCATTACCCTTTGTTCGCTTTTCTGACGGAATTTGCTGTCACCAACACTGAGAACTTCATCTAGAATAAGAATGTCCGGTTCTACAAGGGTACAGATTGAAAATCCCAGACGGCTTCTCATACCACTGGAATAATTTTTTATGGGAACATCTACAAAATCCTTTAACTCTGCAAACTCAATAATCTCATCAAATTTTGACTGAAGGAATTCCTTTGAATAACCAAGTATGGCTCCGTAAAGAAAAATATTCTCTCTTGCCGTATACTCATTTTCAAAACCAGCTCCAAGTTCCAGAAGTGGTGCCAGAACGCCTTGTTTCTTTACACTGCCTGAAGTAGGTTTGTAAACTCCCGCAATAACTTTAAGCAGTGTGGATTTTCCAGCTCCGTTCAGTCCCAGAATACCCAGCCGGTCCCCTTTGTTGAGAGTAAAGGAAATATTTTTTAATGCATAAAAGTGATTGAATTTGATTTTTCTTTTAAAGAATTTAATTACAAAATCCTTAAGTGTATCGATTTTTTCCTTGGACAAATTAAACTCAACAGTTAAGTCTTCTACTTGAATTGCTATATTTTCATCCATAGGTTTATTAAATTTTCCTATATTCATTTTAAACTCCTGTTGCTAGATACTGAATACAAATTTGTCCTTAAGTTTGTAGAACATAAAATTTCCAAGAGAAAAGAAAAAGGCAATAAATCCACAGGTATAGAAGATTCCATGTATATTGACCGGTTGGGACAGAACTGCATTTCTGGCCAGTGTAATTATATGGTAAACAGGATTTATATTAAGAATCCAGGCAAAACCGCTGCTAAGGATTTTTTCGGGATAATAGAAGATTGCACTCATGTACATAATAATCATGCAGAGTACGTTCCAGATGTATTCAATATCTCTGAAGAAAACATTCA
>JAEEGL013548520.1_pt1 | contig 10163 bp, 12 predicted proteins | sample 9134231 | NCBI WGS metagenome assembly JAEEGL01 (sample SAMN16246548, study PRJNA631951) | gut metagenome | biome: gut microbiome; feature: rumen; material: fiber-attached | host: Bos | place: Iran: Karaj | collected 2018-10
CGGCAAGGACTCTAATGAAGGCTTTCATGTCGATATGATGGTTATGCTGGATACAAATATACAAATTCATCGGAAACCAAAGGGAAAAATCTTTGTATTCACTTTTCTTTGATTATTGAAATATTATTCTTTTCTTTGCTGAGAATTACACTTTTATTTGATGGTGCGAGCCAGCATATACAACGAGAAGGGCGGTGTCGGCAAGACGACGATCACCGCCATGCTCGCCTCCTACCTGTCCTACGTCCACGGAAAGAGCGTCTGTATCCTTGACTTCGACTATCCCTCGTACCATTTCATGGAACTGAGGAGGGAGGAGCTGGCAATCTTGAAAGATCCCCGCTCCCCCCTTTCCCTGTGGCTCCGGAACAATCCCTCCCCCGTGGAGCCGTACGACGTCTTCAGTTTCCCTCCCGGGCGCGGAGGGGTCTATGCCCCCCGGGAGGTGTTCACCTATCTCCAGAATGTCCTCTCCGGAGGATACGACTATGTCTTATACGACTTCCCGGGAAGGTTCGCCCAGGACGAGCCGGTGAGCTACATCGCGGCGAGCGGTTTCCTCGATTTCGCAGGAATCCCCATGGACACCGACGTGCAGTCACGCCGGAGCGCCCTCGTGGTTGCCGATGCCTTCCACCGGCAGGGCATTCCCGTATCCCTTTTCTGGAACCGTGTCTCGCTCTCCGAGGCGAAGGGGGACGGAGCGCGCTTCCGCCGCGGGGCGGAGCCTTTCACCGAACGGGGGCTGGACGTGATGGAGGAGCGGATCCGTGATATCCGGAAGGTCTCCCGGCCGCCCTCCGAGATGGCCTTCATCCGCTCGACCCTGTGCTTCCCCGTCCGTTACGTGAACAAGTGGAGTCCCTCCATCATCCCCTTCCTCGCAGCACTGAAGGGCCGCATGGACAACGCCCAGACCATCATGCAGCCATGACAACACCAGCGATCATCCTCGTGGCCACCCTCGCCGCCGTGGCCGTCGCCTTCACCGTCCTCCTGTTCATCCCGCAGGGAGACGGGGGAAAGACGTCGCCCCCCTCGGACGGGGACATCTCCATCGGGACTCCGGGAGGGGTCGTCACCGTTCGGAAGGTGGGCCGGGTCACCTCGGTCGTCATCCACGAAGGGATCCACGACCACTGGGAAGGCGCGGACGGCGTGCCCGTCCCCCTTCTCCCCACCGAGGCGACGAAGGTGCACGAGCCCGCCCTCTACGCCGAGTACATGTCCCCCGAGACCAGCGCAACCAGGAAGTACGAAATCATCGACGAGGTCTATTCGAAAGGGTTCACCCTCCCCTACATCGGCGGACTCAACGAGCAGTACAAGCGGGAGATGAGAGAGGCCCTCTCCGGGGCCGCCTCCGATGGGATGGCCGAAGGAAGGAAGCCTGTCGACCTCACACCGGAAAGGAAGGCCCCCGCCGGAAACGGGGACGACTATGGAAAACTCAACATCAACGACGGGTTGCGTCATGCCCGGCTCCCTGAGATGGACGGGGAAGAGGCCGACGGACCCGGACCGGAAAACCAGTAAACACACGATATCATGAACCGTAAACGAACAGCCATCGCCATCCCGGGAATCCTTCTTCTCCTCCTCGCCGGGGCCCTTCCCGTCCTCGCGCAGAACTTCCAGGGGATGAACACCCTGCAGAACATCGCCGCGGAAGGCCAGGGCGCCGGGAAATACATCGTAAATATCGCATTCGTCTTCACCGGCATCGTCGGCGCCATCTGCCTCATACCCGCCGCCATCAAGGCTTTCAAGGGAGAGGCGCAGTCGAAGGACGCCATCACGTCCGTGGGGATAGGCCTCATCGCCGTCTTCGTCATCCTCGCCGTCATCAAGACCGTCATGGCCTTCACCTAGCATGAAAAGGAGGGTGTACAGGAGCCTCGACCGCTGCGCGACCGTCTTCGGCATCCGGGGGCGGTTCATCTGGGTGATGGCCCTCGGCGGGGCGCTCGCCCTGATCGTCGGGATGGTCGTCGGGGCGGTGGCCGGGATGATCCTCGGCATGGGTGCGGGCATTCTCGGAGCCGCCGCGGCGTATTTCCTCACGGTGAGCCTCCAGTCCAAGGTGGACGAGAAGGACATCTGGAAGGTCGTCGTCAAGCGCGGCTACCCCACCCTCTACCGCATCCGCCCCAAGCACATCAGGAACATCTGGAAGGGGTTCAACCTTTCCTGCAACAACCTCAGAACGGATTGACGCCATGGATTCCCGAACCATACACCTTGAGGACTGCATCCCCGTGGCCCTGGTCGCCGACGGGGCCATCCTTGCACGCGACGGCGCCCTCACCATCGGGTGGGAGCTCCTCCCCCCCGAGGAGTACTCCCTCGGGCAGGAGCAGTACGACACGATGACCTCCCTCCTGGCCTCGGCCATCCGGGGCCTCCCCGAGTGGACGATGCTCCACAAGCAGGACATCTACAGGATGCGGCGCTATCACACAGACCCCGGAGGGCATTTCCTGGATGACTGCTTCTCTGCCCACTTCGAGGGGCGCGAGTACCTGGAGCACACGGTGTACCTCTGGTTCACGTTCAACCCGGCCCTCGGCGGACGCGCCGGTGCGATGAAGGGGTCCCTCCAGGGGGCCGCCTCCGGCATCCGTTACCGGTCCCCCCAGATCAGGGGCCTGGAAGACAGGCTCCGGGGGTTCGAGAGCCGCTGCGCGGAATGCGTCTCTACGATGGTCTCCGGCGGATGGGGACGGTCCCGGAGGATCACTACGGAGGACCTCGAGGGCGTACCCGGGGGACCGGACGGCATCCTCGAGGAGTACAAGCGCTGGTTCGGCGGCCCGATGGACGCCACGGACATCCGCCAGAAGGACGGCACCTACCTGGACAGGGACTCCCGCCGTATGTTCTCCCACAGCTTCTCCAGGACGGACGACCTCCCCGGCGAGGTGTCGAACACCGTGAAGGTGCGCGCCCTGTCCGGAGCAGACGGCGACATCCTCCTGTCCAGCGCCTCCCCCCTCGGCTCGGGACTCGCCCACGAGCACATCGTGAACTGCTACTGGCTCCTCCCGAACCAGCAGCACGCACTCCGCGAGCTGGACCGGCGGATGAAGAACATGACCTCCATGTCCAAGGGTAGCGCCGAGAACACCGTCAATGCAGAGGGCATCGCCCGATTCATCGACATGATCCACGCCGAGAGCACCGTGGCCGTCTACACCCACATGAACGTCCTGTCGTGGGGACCGAGGGAGGAGGAGCCCGCGATGCGCGGCGCCGTCGGTGCCGCCGCCTCGGCCATGGGGCTGAGCGGCAAGCTCAACACCACGGACACCCCGCAGCTCTGGCTCGCCGCCTTCCCCGGAGGCGCGATGGAGGTCGGGGAGGACAACCTGATGATCGCCGAGCTGGAGCAGGCCGCGTGCCTTACGGTCGGCGAGTCGTTCATCCGTGACTTCCCCGGCGGCAACCTGCGCATCTCCGACCGCCGGCGCCACGTCCCCGTGGTCGTAGACACCCAGCAGGGCGCCTACGATGCGAAGTGGATAGAGAACTACAACGCCTTCATCCTGGGCCCTTCGGGCTCCGGAAAGTCGTTCTTCACGAACTGGTACGTCCGGAATTGCTTCGATGCGGGCCAGCATGTCTTCATCATCGACAAGGGTGATTCCTACGAGGGCCTCTGCTCCCTCATCCGGGAGGAGACCGGGGGCCGGGACGGGGTCTACTACACCTGGAGCGCCGAGCATCCGTTCGCGTTCGCCCCCTTCGAGCGCTGCCGCGCCTGGCGGGACGAGCAGGACGCCGTCTCGGGCATGAGCTTCTTCGTCTCCCTCATCAAGATCCTCTGGTCGCCGAAGGGTGGCTGGGACCCCGCTTCGGACGCCGTCCTCTTCCGAATCATATCGGACTTCCTCGACTCCCTTCCTCCCGGGGGGGATGACCCGGTCTTCGAGGACTTCCTGCGGTTCGTCCGCGACGAGGTCCGTCCGCGCATCCTGAAGGAATCCCCGGGGAAGGTCCGGGGAAGGCCCAGGAAGACTGCCGCCGCGCAGGCGGAGCCTTACCTGGTCGGCGGGGTCGAGGTGACGCCCGCGGTCTTCGACATCCGCTCGATGTGCATCGCGCTCGATCCCTACGGGGAGAAGGGCCGCTTCGGCTTCCTGCTGAACGAGAGGAGGCCGGCGGACCTCTTCACCTCCCGGTTCGTGGTCTTCGAGGTGGACGCCCTCTCGGAGACGGACCAGACCCTCTACGCACTCTGCACCTTCTGCATCATCCACTCCTTCGAGCGGAAGATGCGCTCGGATTCGGCCGCGTTCCGCCTGATGTTCATCGAGGAGGCCTGGCAGGCCATCGCAACCGAGGGTACGGCGGATTACCTGAGGGCGCTGTGGAAGACCGCGCGCAAGTACCACACCAGCGCGACGGTCGTCACCCAGCAGGTGTCGGACATCATCTCGTCCCCTGTCATCAAGGACGCCATCCTCAGCAACTCCCCCGTGAAGATCCTCCTGGACCAGCGGTCGAACGCCGCCTCCTTCGAAGAGATCGCCTCCCTCCTCGGTCTCTCCCCCATCGAGCGGAGCCTCGTCCGGAGCGTCGGCCGGGACCTCCCGGAGGATGCCCGCTACCGCGAGGTGTTCATCTCCCTGGGCGGCAAGAGGAGCGGGGTCTTCGCCCTGGAGGTCTCCCCGGAGGAGGCCCTCGTCTACGAATCCGACAAGGTCAGGAAGAGGCCCCTGCTGGACAGGGCAAGGCAGGAAGGAAGCATCCGCCGGGCCGTCCTCTCGCTCGCCCGCAACCCTCATAAAGACACAGAACCATGAAACGCATCCTGCTCCCGCTGGCGCTGGCCCTGACCGCCCTCCTTCCGTCCTGGGAGGCCCGCGCCCAGATAGACGCCATCATCGACGCGGTGGTCGACGCCGTCGAACCGACGCCCGTGTACGACACCGGGCTCCGCGAGGCCACGGAGAACCTCGCATCGAAGATCGACCGGCTCAACCACGTCCTCTTCGGGGGCGCGGAGGAGACCTCCGCAGCCTACCGCTACCGGACGATGTACAGCGACCTGTACGACCTTACGACGGCCTTCTCGGGGTTCGTCGACCGCTCCTACGGCAATGCCCGGCGCCTGGAGCGGGTCTACACCCAGCTCGACGGCGGGACGCTCTCCGACCACGCCCGGGCCGTCCAGACGACCTGGCACGCATACGACAACACCGTCCGGGCCGGCTCCCGTATCGTCGCCCAGTTCAAGAAGGTCTTCGGCGACGCGAACACCACGAACGCCGAGGTGAGGGAGGCCGCGCGTGCCGCCGTCGCAGAACTGGAGCGGGAGCAGGCGGCAGAGGACCGGAGGGTGGCCCGGGAACTCGAGGCGACAGAGGTCGCGGCAGGCCTCCTGGAGTGCGCCCAACTGCTCGACGCCTCCCCCACCGCCTACGTCGACGTCGGGAAGAAAACCTACGGGCCCACCATCTCCAGCGGCGGGTCCGCCTCCTCCACCGGCACGCTCGGGACGGCGGTCATGGTCGTCATCGGGCTCCTGTGCGTCGTGTACGGAGCCTTCGCCGGGTTCCATATCATGAAGGGGTCACGGAACGCGGAGAGCCTCCTCACCCGCCTCCTGGTCTTCATCGTCTTCGCCCTCATCGTCATCCTCGCCATCCAGCACCATATCTGATCCGCCCATGTCCGCCGCCACAACATACCTCCTCCCCCTCACCGCCACGATGGAGTCTCTCCTGTCGGGGATCGAGCAGAACGTCCTCGGTGCGAAGCTGGGGGCGGTGACAGGCGTCGCCATCTCGCTCGCCGCCGCCTGCTGCGCAATCACCATGATCGGCATCGGCTCGAAGTACCTGAAGGGAATGCAGTTCGACTGGTGGCAGTTCATCCGGCCGATCCTCATCTTCATCCTGGTGTGCAACTTCTCCACCCTGGTCCTCGGCCCCATCCGCGGCATCGCAGGGGTGTACAACACGCGCCTCGCCGCGGCCGTGGGGGGATCCACGGAGGCCTTCAAGGAGATGTTCCGGGAGCGGGCCGAGGAGATGTGCCGCCAGGAGTTCGGGCAGGACGACGAGACGGAATCCTTCGAGGTCGGCGAGGATGACAGCGGAGTGGTCCGCTTCCTCAAGCGGATAGGGAACAAGGTCACGAAGTCCTTCTTCAAGATCAACGAGAAGATGAACCTCGGGGCGGCCACGATAGTCTCCGGCATCCTCTTCTTCCTGATGAACCTGTCCGTCTCGGTGATGATCATCATCGCGAACCTCTACCTCATCGTCATGGCCCTCATCGGTCCCTTCACCTTCGCCATCTCCATCCTCACGGCCTATCCAGGCGGCATCAAGCTCTGGGTAGAACGCTACCTCCAGTACACCTTCTGGCAGCCTCTCCTGTACGTGGTGATGTACCTCGGGACGGAAATCATGGTCCAGGGGAACCAGGCGGCCTCCTGGGGCGGATTCTGGGCCTGGTGCTTCATGTGCGTGGCCATCTTCACGGCCATCAAGCAGGTCCCGGCCTTCGCCTCCTTCATCATCGAGTCCGCCGGCACCGAAGCCCTGGCGAACCAGATGTCCGGCATCGGAGGGCAGCTCCTGCAGAAGGCGTCCTCCGCCGCGATGATACTCAGATAGCAACAACAGCACAACAGCATGGAAAACATCGTCAAATACTACAGCGGAATCGACCAGGAGCTCCGGAGGCGCCGGGGCCTCGTGGGTGCGGTCCTCGTCTTCGCGGGGGTGGTCACGGTCGGGGTCGTCATCGCGAGCCTCCTCTTCGTCCGGCAGAGCCGGGACGCGGTCTACGTCGTCGACAAGGGGTCCACGCTCATGGCCACCATCGCCGATGGCGACGCCCAGCGGGACCTCGAGGTCGAGGATCACGTGCGCCGGTTCCATGAGCTCCTGTTCAACCTCGCACCGAGCACCGAGAGCCAGAAGCGCAACCTCGAGCAGGCCCTCCACATGGCCGACCGATCGGCCTACGACTGGTGGCAGGACCAGAGCGAGAGCGGTTACTACGCCCGCCTCGTGTCCGCGAACATCTCGCAGGAGATCCAGATCGACTCGGTCCGGTACTCGATGCAGAGCTACCCCTACCCGGCGCGCCTGTTCGGGAAGGTCTACCTCACCCGGGAGAGCAACATCACCGCCTACGACTTCGTCAGCGAGTGCCGCCTCAGCGACGTGCCCCGGTCGCGCTCGAACCCCCACGGGCTGATGGTCGAACGGTTCACCGTGAAACGTTACGAGTCCCTCGGGACCCGGAAAAGGAGATGACAATGGACTGGAAAGAGTTCCTCTCGCATCCTCTCTCCAGCATCCGCCAATGGACGCTGGAGCACGAACGGTTCATCGCGGTGAACGTCAGCTGGACCCTCGCCGTGGTCTTCATCATCGTTTCGGTCGTATACCTCCTTCACTCCTTCGGCATCCTATGAAAGCGCTTGACAAGAGACAGAAGAGGCTGCTCATGGGCATCCTCGGGGCCGTCGCCCTCATTGCCGTTATCCTGCTCATCCCCCTGCTCGCCCCTGACGGGGACGACCGAGGGGAGCAGCACGTAGGGGTCATCCCCGAGGCGGACCTCGACGAGGACGAGGACAGCAAGACGGACAGCTACCGCAAGGGCGGGAGCATCAACGACTACTGGGACTCTCTTGAGGGTGAGTCCGGAGACCCGGATGCGCCAGAAAGCCCGGCAAGGGACTCCGGCGGGGTCTCCGCCCGGGACGGCCGCAGGCCGCCCGCCGTGGTGGTCGACGACCTGTTCGGCGACTACCAGGGGCAACGCCCCGAGCCCGGGAAGGGGGAAAGCAGGCCGAAGAGCCCCAAGCCGAAGGTGCAGGCCGGGAAGGCCTCCTCCGCCCCGGTGGCCGACGAAAAGCCGGCGCCGGAGCCTCCCGCCGAGGAGCCTCGCCGGGTACCGATCGCCAAGCGGAGCGGCGCCGTATCAAGCCTCGACGAGGACGTCGCAACCGACCTCGGGAACGGCTTCTCCACCCTGGACGGGACGGACCAGTGGGTCGGCTCCGAGGTCGGGAAGCCCTACCGTTGCATGTTCACCCGGGACGAGAAGGTGGGGAACGGCGAGCGGATCACCGTCCGTCTCCTGGAGGACCTTGTCGTCGGAGGCGTCCACATCCCCAGGAACACGCACCTGCAGGGGGTGGTGACCATCTCCGAGAGGCTCGAGGTGAGCATCACCTCGCTGGACGTGGGCGGACGGATCCTATCCTTCCGGTTCGAGGCCTACGACACCGACGGCGGGAAGGGCATCTACTGCTCTGACCTCGGCAAGGTTCGCAAGGAAGCCACCGACCAGGGGCTCTCGACGGTATCGTCCTCCCTGAACTCCCGCCTGGGGAAAGTCGCCCGGGACGTGGCCTCCGTCGGAGCCTCGATCATCCGCTCCAAAAGCGGCGAGACTACGGTGAAGGTTCCGGCCGGATACACCTTCTACATCATTGAAGAATCCCGATAGATAACAAGCAGCAAACAGTTTATAATGAAAAGAATCTCCATCCCCGTTTTCGCGGCCATCCTGCTCTTCACAGCCCTTCCTTCCGGCGCCCGGGAGGTGGCGGACACCCTCCGCGTGTCGGACCTCTTCACGACGCACATCGTCTTCAACACGGACCTTATCTATGCCGACCTGTCGAACAGCCAGGTCATGGCCGCGAAGATTCTCGAGCAGTCGAAGAACATGATGGCCCTCAAGGCCCGCTCCCCCTTCTCCACGCCGCTCTCGGTGTCCGCCCTGGAGTCCAACGGGGCGATGCACACCTACATCATCGTTTTCGAGGAGCACCCCGCCAGCCTCGTCTATGACATGAGGAAGGCCGCCGTGGCATCTCCACAGCAGAAGACCGCCTCGTCGGGGAAGAAGGCCGGGAGGAATGGATCTGGGGCCGGGCTGTACCGCAGCGGCGACGCCCCCCTGCTGCAGGATGTGGTGGTCGCGCCCCAGAGGCTCTGGCACATCGCCTCCCGGGACTACGACATCGAGATCGTCTGCACGAATATCGTCGCCTACTCGGACATCACCTACATCGTCTTCAGCGTGGACAACCGCTCCGGGGTCAGCTACGAGTGCTCCGACGCCACCTTCGTCGTGGAATCCCGCAAGCGGTCCGGGAAGAGCGTCGTCTACGACCGCAACCTGTTCCCGAAGAGTCGTTACGGGACGGCCTCCTGCGCACCGGGGAAAGTCACCCGCATCGGCTACTCCCTCGACAAGGTCTCACTCTCGAAGGACCAGGTGCTCCGGGTATACTTCTATGAGCAGGGCGGCCAGCGGGAGCTGGTGCTGACAATCGACGCAGCGGACATCAACCGGGCGAAAACGACACTGTAGTTGCGTTTTCCGCGATGATTTTGTACATTTGAAAACCATCTCCAATAAATAATCCTTATGGCTTTTCAATTGTACCACGGCTCAGACGCGCGCATAGGCTACATGACAGACGAGGAAAGGACGGCATTCCGCAAGGAAATCATCTGCGCCCTTGATTATATGTGGAGCCTGATGGAGCCGTATTTCCAGAAGTTCGACGAAAAGGTGGACCGCATCCATAACAGGATCAAACGCACCGAGCGTATTTATCAGTTCAAAGGGAAGATTGACGATTTCCTGTGGACCAAGATGTACCAGGCCCTTTCGCATGACAAAGCCAGAAGAGACGGCCTTTCCACCTGGCAGTACCAAGATGACGTCGTTTACCTGACCTCCGACTTTAGAACGGCCATTTCATATGCATACCGGTCCTTCGTGTTTGGCGAATTGGGCGAGACCATCTGGGATATGTATCAGGGCATCAAAGCTTTGAACCTTGACACCTGGAATCCTTCTGCGGAGGTACAGGCGACCCTGGACAGAGTACAACACCTCGGCGAAGAGGAGCATTTCCCCATCGTGTACGTGCTAAGCAGAATCGACTATGACAAACTGCTGACGGATTCCGGGGAAACAATTCCTCGGGAGAAGTTGGAAACAACGCATCTGTTCCGCTACTCGGATGAATTCCTTTGCCTCACGCCCAATGACCTTGAGCATACGATATACCTTCGACCGATGGAACAGGTTCTTCCATATCGACAAAAGCAGATTGCCCTATATCGGCAAAAGATATTATCCCGTACCACTTAGCAGGAAGCCCTGTCCTCAAG
>JAEEGL013775873.1_pt1 | contig 10163 bp, 14 predicted proteins | sample 9134231 | NCBI WGS metagenome assembly JAEEGL01 (sample SAMN16246548, study PRJNA631951) | gut metagenome | biome: gut microbiome; feature: rumen; material: fiber-attached | host: Bos | place: Iran: Karaj | collected 2018-10
CCGCCCGCCCCAACGGAAGGAGTGCCTCAAATGAATAGCTCACATCTCGTTGTTGACCTACGCGATAAGCAGGACTACCTCGCTGGCCATATTCCAGGAGCTCGACACATGTCCCTGGCTGATATTATGCGGGAGCTGAAGGAACGGGATGCTCCTATTGCTCTCTACTGCTACAATGGAATACGAAGCCTACGGGTTGCTTTGATGCTCCAGGATAAGGGGTACAGGAATGTAAAGATTATCGGTGGGATACATAAATATGATGGGGAACTGGTGAGTTGATGCATACTAAAGCGGCTGTGGAAAGTGAAACAATCTCTTCACCGCCGCTTTAATCTGCACTTGGCAGCTCCCTCTTTGAAAACGCCATCGCCACATGCCCTCCGTCAAGAAACCCCGCGATGTACATTTCCACCCCTATAGCCGCCCTCTGCGCTGAGAGCGCCGACACAAGCTGATCCAACTCCACCTTGTCAAGGCCGTACTTCTTAAGCAAAGCCTGTGTAATGATGCGTTCCGCTTCTATGGCGTCTGTGTACTGATAATGTGCAACGAATAAGGTGGATGTCCACACGTCGTGTTGTAAGGCGATTTTCTTTTCCCGTCACCAAAGGATTGGACGGCATCAAGCGGGCACACCCCATAATCTATCGGAAGGAATCAGTGTCCGCATCCTCCATGGCGTAGCTGATCTCATCCAGTTCGGCATGGACATATTCGGCCCAACTGTACTGGTTCATGTAATCGCCGAGGTAATGGTAACGGGAATCGCGCTTCTTTGCAAGCCAGTCGTAAAGGTCGCACTCGATGCGGTCGGCGGCGATGGCCAGGCTGCCGCGCTGCTTCAGTATGATGCCTGTCAGCTTCAGCCGCGTCATGGTGTTCTGCAAATCCTGGCGAAGGTTGCTCAGGTACGAAGATTTCTTTTCGGGGTCGCCCTCGTCCTCCCAGAGCGATGCGATGATCTCGCCGTTCGTTGTCTGCGCGCCGCGGTTGTTCACCAGCAGCGCCACGATCTCCTTGGTGCGGTTGTATTTAAACGCCACGGGCTTTCCGTCCACGAAAAGCTCGAAATTGCCGAAGGTCTGGGCGAACACCCGCTTGTGATTTTTCTGCTCGGCGGGGTGGCGCAGATCGTCCAGTTCCCTCTTCATACTCTCCTCGGTAGCGGGCTTCAGCAGGTAGCCGCTGGCGTGCAGGGCCATAGCTTCGTAGCTGGAACCCTTGTCCTCCGAGAGATAGATAAGATTCACGAAGGGGTGGAGTTCCTTCAGATACAGCCCCAGATCCAACCCGTTTAACTCCGGCAGAACGACATCCAGAATGGCGATGTCGATATCCTTCTGCCGCGCTGTCGCCAGGGCATCCAGGCTGCTCTGGAAGCGCAGGAGTTCCGCGTCAGGCCGCTGATGGGCGACGATGTCCGAAATTCCCCGCAGGGTCTCGGCATTGTCATTCACCACAAGGATCGTCATTGCGCTCAACCTCCGATGTCGACCGTCCGGACCCGCTGGCTCGCGCGCTCTTCGGGCGTCATGCCCAGGGGGTTCAATTCGCCTACCAGCAGCATATCACCCCCGTTGACGGCGGCGTCCCGCAGGGGGCCCGCGCTGAGATCGGCGATGACCAGCGCGGCAAACCGGTCATAGTTGTCCTCGTCGATCACCGGGAAATGGTAGCGCATGCGATACCAATGCTTCGGGTCGAAGCTCGTGCTGCCGGAGTATAGGCGATCCGCAGTTGCCTCCACTTCATCAGGGCCGGCCGCCTGCCCCGCGGCGACGCCGATGTCGTCACAGAACAGCATCGCGTAGGCACGGAGGATCTGGTTACGCACAGTGTCCCGCCGTCCGTCTTTTTCGACCACGGTGTCCATTGTATCGTAGTACAGCGCCTGAGCGTCTTCGGATTCGTCAAAGTGGGTAATGGCGTCATAAAAGGCACGATTGATCAACGGGTGCGCCATATTCTTCTCCTTTCAGCGGCGTTAGTACCGCTCCTTACAGCGTCACACCATCCCAGGGGGCTGAAAACGCACAATAACTGGTTGGGTAGTCTCATTATAGCACAAGCGCAACTGTCCGGCAAGGATATTGGCGACCACTGGCTTTCGCCCATTCGTGAAACTCCGAGTATCCTTTCAGAAAACTCCTTCTTCCAGTGTGACAGTTTTGTGATACTACCTGTGCTATACTGGCCTCGTAAAAAACAAGCGCCGACAAGCGCTCAACGAGGAGGTTTTCACTATGAAGAAAATCCTTGCCGCGATAATCGTCCTTGCGATGATGCTGACCCTCACCATATCTGCCCATGCGAAATGCGTGTACGAGTGGAATGAAGAACAGCAAGTATGGGAGGTTACGTTTTATGACTATGATGACGACATTGGTCCTTTACCGGCCAGAGTAGATGATGCAGGGCCTGAATTCATCCCCGTGCCTATTGTTGAAATTGGTGATTTGTTTTGAAGTGTAACGCCAGAACTGTTCATATCCTGGCAAAGGGTGATTACGGCGTAAACGATAATGGCAGCAGCCAGCCTAATAGCAGCAACCACCACAAAAAAGGGAAAGTATGAACACAAATATGGATATCAATAAGGAGGATAAAGAACATGAAGAAAATTTTGACTGTCGCACTGCTTTTGTGCCTGATGGCTTCCCTGGCACTTCCGGCATTGGCCGATACTCCGTGGGGCACCAGCATCATGTACGTCAAAACTGCGAACGGAAAACCCGTAAACGTGCGAAGCGCGCCTTATAAGGGGGACAATGTCATCGGTTCTGCGCCTTATGGTCACGAGGTACTTGTTGACTGGTCCTACGCAGGGAATGATGGGTGGACCAAAGTGGTCTGGGGCAGCATGGGGGACGGCTATATTATGAGCCAGTTCCTGGTGAACGAAAAGCCCGGCCCCGCGCCTTCTCCTTCCCAGAAAGATAAGGAAAAGGAAGCGGCCACTACCGATCAGGCAAAACTGGAGCAGGAGCTGAAAAGTGAAAAGCCTGTTTCCGAATACTTTTATATTGCGGTGCGGCCCACCCGTGTTTCCGGTTGGATAAATTTCCGCACCGGCCCTTCCGCGACGACCACCCGGATCAGTTCTTTCCCCCAGGACAAGGAACTGCTGGTGCTGGGCGAAACGAACAACTGGTATCGGGCACGTGATCCGGAAACGGACAAGGTTGGCTATATCCATAAATCCTATACTATAAAGCTGGCGAAGAAGTATGTGACCGAAGTAGAAACGCCAGACGGCATTGAGAAGCTTGGAACACTGAACGTCAACGGCGAATTTAACCTGACATGCAGGATGATGGAAGGGTATTCCCTCCAGGTGGTCAACCTGCGTGGAAATCAGATCGTCGCCTCCATTCTTTCAGATGATATGACCAAACCGCAGCTTTACCTGAGCATCGCCTATGATGATTCCTACAGCAATGTGGAGCGCATGAATGATTTGTCGGCGGATGAGCTTGCCCTGTTGGAAGATTCATTTAAGGACATGGATGAAGTGGAGATCTCCTACCGGGAAACCGGACATGGCACGAAGCTTCTGATCGCTCGGGAGATTGGCGGCGATACTGATTTGGTGGACATCCTCTCGATCTAGCAGGGTTACTTCATCGAGGGTAATATGACGCCCAATCCCAAGACGGTGAACCAAACCCTGACGGAAGAACAGATTCAGATGTGCATCGATTTCCTGACCGATCTGGATTTTGTACCAGCGAAATAAGAAAGCGTTCTCCGGTGAATCCATGGAATGCTGAGATTAAGGAGGAAAACCAAAATGAAAAAAAAGATGGCCATTCTGTGCGTACTGCTTCTGACTTGCTTCGCGGTCGCTGCTTTCGCCGAAGCCCCTGTTTCAAACCTTTATAAGTCGAACACGCCAGAAACATTCAAGGCCCTGGTCGGGGGAAAGAGCTTTGAAGCAAGGATTAGCGGATGGGGATCAACTGGTGAAGACGAAGACGCGAAATATACGATTACGATCACAGTCTGCGAAAGGGATCGGTTCGACGCTACGGTGATTGAGAACTTGGCAGAACGCGATATCCTTTGTTTCGGAGACGGATCATCCATAATGGTCATGGAATTGACAAGGGATGAGTTCGGTATGACCGTAAAGGATGGTTACGATAACGGCTATTCCTTCTACAAAGCGGAAGATGGAACCTATCTCGTCAGCACGGATACCGACTACCCCATCTATACGGAAGTTTTCATGGTCACAGTTCCGCTGGAGAAGGACATCAACTTCCTGGACTGGAGCGATCCCGAAAACCTGGAGGAGCCTGTGAAGCTGGGATTCGATGAACTGTTGAATCATCTGCTGGAAGGAACGGATTTTGCTCCGTACAACACTAAGGTCACCTTTGATGAGAATGGGAAACTGGTGGAGTTCCTTTACTCTTACTCTCCTTGGAACTGAGGTTGCAGACGGTCACACTATGACAGAGGAGACGAACGATGAAGAAATTGTTTGCTGCTATCATGGCTCTGTGTCTGATCCTGTCGGGCACCGTTTTTTCGGAGGAAACAGAAAGCAAGGTCTATTGGAAGGAGCATCCCGGTGTCCTCACCTTTGATTCATACTGGGTATCCGGAGACGCACAGATTCGGATTGACGCTCACCACACAGACGGCGGATATGAAATCTTAGTCGTTGAAATGACAGGCGACAATAGTTATAATTCCTGGGAATACCTGCTCACCTATGACGAAGAAACGAATTCTCTTATCGCGGACAAAACCGGTATGAAATCCTCTAATTCTTTTGACGAAACAGGAACGGTTACCAGTTCTGTGTCTGAATATGAGGACGGAAGCGCCAGGTTTTTTATCAACGACGTGGACCAGCTCTGCTGGGATGATGAAAAGGAAGACACCTTTTCGGCTACGGTTTTCAACCGGATCGGCAGGTTCCCCGGTCGGTATGTTTACGACCGCGCATATATGGAAGTGAATTGGACGGGTGAGGGTCTGAACTACGATGTATCGTTGGACTGGGCGGACAGCGCTTTCGAGACCTGGCACTGGATGCTGTCCGGCTATTACGTTCCTGAAACGGATACCCTCGTGCTGAATGGCGTCCGGTTCTTCTACACCTACAAAGAAGACGGTGAATTGGATCTGGACGCTGATCAACTGGAGGAAGAGGTCAGCGCAGTCTTCGCCATCGATGACGAAGGATACCTGGTTGTCCCCGAATCCACCGATCCGGCCATCATGGGCTATCGTTACGAGATTGATCCCGCGATCTACGGGATGTGGATGTGGGAAGTATAAGTTCTTCAGCTGAAATAGCATGATGGTGAGGAGTCATTATCGGTAAGTGCCGAAAAATGTTGAGTGAAATACAAGCCATAAAGCAGCCGTCAACCAGTGAAGAAAAGCTGCCCCTGAGCTGTGAAAAGCCTGGGGCGGCTGCTTTTTTCCCGAACAATTATTGCGCGCTGTACATAAACTCGATAAACTTCCTAATCTCCTGATCCCAGAAGGCCCATTCGTGAACAGCATCCGGTTCATCGTGCCGGGTCACGTCCCAGCCGTTTTCAATCAAGGCAGGGACGAATTTCTCGTGCGCGCTGAACAGAAAATCTTTTGTTCCACAACTCACATACAGCCTGGGCTTATGCGCAGACTTAGCGTTCTTCTTCATCAGATGGAATGTATCTACTTCCGTTCCCTTCAAATCGGTCACATCCCCGAAAATCCTTCTGGCCGTACCATCTTTTCCGTGCCGCTGTACCATTCCGGTAATATCCACAGCGCCGCTGAAACTGGCAGCCGCAGCGAAACGCTCTGGATAGGTCAGCGCCAGACGCATTGCACCATAGCCGCCCATACTCAACCCGGCGACAAAAGTGTCTTCCGGCTTATTGCTGATGCGAAGGAAACGATGCATTGTTTTTGGTAGTTCTTCGCTTACGTAATCCCAGTAGCGCTCTCCGTGAACCTCATTGCAATAGAAGCTGTGGTTGACTGCTGGCATGATCACAGCGAGATTGTGCGCGGCGCTATACCTTTCTACGGATGTCCTGCGCATCCAGATAGAATGGTCATCGCTGTATCCATGGAGAAGGTAAAGCACCTTTGGCAGTTCTTCTCCCTTCTTTGCCTGGATACCGATTCCTTGGTTTGCTTCCGGCAGAATCACGTTTACGGTGGAGGCGACGTTTAGAACGTCCGAGAAGAATTGAACCTGTAGAAATGCCATGAGTAGTCACGCTCCTTCTGATTGTATTATTGATCCAGTATTGTCATGCTCAGATTGAAGTGCTTATACGATTCACGATCTAAACTCCTTCACAAGCGACAGATAATCACGTCCATCCGTCGCGCCGAATGCCTTACGGAGTTCATTATAGGCGATGCGGAGGTTTGCACTGCTGCTCACAATGGAGGCGATCTGTGCTGCGGCTTCAACACCATGGTCGAGGAGGTACTGCTCTAGTGACGCTTCCGCCTGCGGCTCTTCCACATGTGGCTGTTCTTGCTCGTCTTGCGTGTGCTGCTCCGTTTCTTCCTCCGTGGAGGGCGTGGTCACCTCCGTCTGGACGGCTGATGGCTCTTCAAACTGTTCCTTTATCATCCTATAATATTGGCCACCCTGTTTCCGCCCGAAGGCTTTTGCAAGCCCATTATAGGCGGATAAGAGGTTCTTGCTCTCGGAGAGAATGGCGACGACCCGGTCCGCGTCCTGAACAAGTATCCCTGCTTCGATAAGGGCAACCCGTGGGTCATCCGGGAGGGACGGCGCGGCTGGTTCTTCGGCGGCGGGCTGTCCTTCGCCGGGCTGTTCATCTGCCGTTTCTTTTTCGGCGGCGGAGAGATGTTCATCAATAACGGCGGGCTGTTCATCCGCAACATCATCCACAGGGCTTTCGGTAGGCTGTTCATCGGCAACAGGCTGTTGCTCCGTGTGACTGTCGGCAACGGATCGAAGGGAAATCCAATAGGAGCCATTTTCGCCGGGCGTTAGCAAAAACCATGGCGAATATTGTGTTTCCAGATAATCAAGGGGTTTTCTCCGTGACCGCTGCTGGTCGAATTTGTAGTCGGGAATGGATATGAGCGCCTTAAACAATTCCCCGGATTTCATGCGACCACCGTGGGCGGCGAGCTGCGTGGTGATGAATGATCGGATGAGTTGGACACGGGCAGAGTGAGAGTGGGCAATCTTCACGGTTTCGTTTTTCTTTACCGCCTCACCTTTCATCTCTTCTGCCGGTTTGGGCGGTGGAGCCGCTTCTTCCACCGAGGACAGAACTGGGGGTGTGGTCTTTTCGATGGGCGGCGTGGCCTGTACGACCGGCTGTGGCTCAGACAGAGTTTCCCTTTTCCTCACCAAGGGCTGTCCTGGCGATAAGGTGACAAACTCCGTACATGCCTTTGGCCACATGGGGTTGATGCGGCCCTGCTCACCCATACCGATAACATCGATACCAGCAGCCCGGAGGTGAAAGGCGAGAGGAGAAAAGTCGCTGTCGCTGGATGCGATGATAACCGCGTCCACTTTCTTATCTTCTGTCGCGCGGGAAGCGGACAGCAATTCCATGGCCCCAATGGTCAGGGCAATGTCGGAGCTGTTTTTATACTTGTTTGGACGGAGAGTGAAATTGGTGTGAATGGTGTTTTCCAAGATGGGATCAGCCCATTCGTTCAGGGAGATACCTGATCCATAAATCTCGCGGACAGTTACCTCACCCAGGGAACGGGCATACGAAAAGATTTGATTAGCAAAGGATGGGTCTACGTTTTCTGCATCGATGAGAATAGCGATATTTGCAGCCATATGAAGTTTTTCCTTTCGAGTAAATCCACAGGCGGGGGGTGTTAGGATTACGTTCAACATTATACCAGTAGCGGGGCAGATAGTCCAGCACGGGGAGGATTTAATACTTTTGTAATAATCCCGTCAAACATAGGTCACACTTGGGTTGCACCGTGTCAATCTCTTTTCTGGATTTTTTTCTTCCATTGTGCTTCTTTGAGCTCTTGGGGTACAATAGGTGGCGTGCCGGCCTTGAGTCGGAGGCAGAATCAGGAGGATTCGACTATGTCATCATTTGTTCGTGGGATGAAGGTCACTACATCATTCGGAGAGGGTATTATCATCAACCTCCCCATCTTTAACCGGATCGGCGTAAAGTATCAGGATGGTGTGATTCGTTATTTCTTCCCCAAGGATGTGGATGAAGGGAAGATCACGCCGACGGCGTGAACAGCACTCTTCCGACTTCCTCGGTGAATTTCTCAGGGTAGTCAGACACAAGCATGTGATTGCTGTTCGGGAACTGCACCGCTTTATACGGCGTTTTCACATGTTCCCTGTACCAATCCGCAAGCTTTGGAGAGAACAGGGACCCTGGGTCAGCATAGAAGTATGTCAATGGAACGGTGATCATCTCCACCGTTTGTCGATTGTCCTGGGCTTTCATCGAGGCCGAGAGGCTTTTCAATACTGCTTCATCGCAGCCCGCCAACTTCTTTTTGAGGGGACGCTTTAAAAGAAAACCCGGCACCTTCGCCAGCTTCGGGATTGCTCCGATGGCGAATGCCTTATACAGAGAAAAGAAATCCTTTCCAGAATCCCTCTCCATATCGGCTTTGGTATAGGCCCCCTGATACAAGCCGAGCTTCCATTCTGCGTCATTCAGCTGTTTGGGCGTCATATCGCATAGAATGATTTGCTTCAGTGCTCCGCATCCATAAAGCCGGACATACGTCAGCGCAACACCCGCTCCCATGGACCAGCCCAGCAGTGTGACGTTTTTGAGAGATAACCCCTGAATCAATTCGTCCAGATCGCTTGCCAGGGTCTCCATGGTCGGCTTTTCCCGGTTGGCATCCTTGCTTCCGCCGTGCCCGCGATGATCATATATGATACAGCGGGCTTTTTCTTTCAGGATGGAAACAGGCTTTTCATATATCTCATGACTGCTTGTCCATCCATGCATCATAACCAGCGTTTCGGGGCCACTGCCTGTATCCTCGTAGTAGAGCTTTTCTCCGTTATTCAGTGTGAAGTAACTCATGGATCGATTCCTCCTGCTACCATCTTTACCGTCTGCTGATCCATTTCTCCCTGGAAATACTTGTCCAGCACAGACTTGAACACAGCCTTGTCCTCTGGCGCTGCGGCCAGGTAAAAGAGAGTCATAGAGCTACGCAGCTTTAGATTATCGGGGTAGCCCATGACGGCTCCGGCGTCGCTTCCCGGTAACTTCAGTAGGGCAGAACTAATCTCCACCAGGCGGGAGCGGAGAACCGGATCGTTGAGATAAACCTTCGCTTCTTCCAATCCGTCAATTCCATAGTAAGCGGCCATGGAAGAATAGCCGAGACCTTTCATCTGCGGAAAGATATACCACATCCAGTGCGAAGATTTTCGGCCAGCACGAATCTCAGCCAGGGCAGTGGGATAGGATGATTCCTGGGCGCGGTGGAAACGTTCCAAATTATAAGAGATACTCATAAATAGAAATTCTTTCTTGGTCGGTATCAATCTATCTCCGGCAGGTCGTCAGACAGATCCTCCGGCAGCACCTTCGGTATTTCCACGGCATCCAGCTCGTCCAATGCAATCTGATCGGCGATGAGCCGAACGTATTCTTCGTTGAGAGAGGTAAGCAGCTCCCCGATCCGAGAGAGCGTTTCTTCGCTTGCTACCCAGTACCGTTCCTTCTCCATCTGCTCTTCAAGCACCCCAATCAATCCCTTCACACTGGACTGGAGTTGCTCCGGCATCGTCTCGATACCAGTTGGGTCGAAGGGCTTTCCTTCCCTTCCAGGGAGCTTTCCTTCCTTCCCCTGCCGTCTCATATCCACCAGCAGGTCATCGGTCAGGGCTGCCGAGAGAAGCATTGCCAGATCAGGGATTTGGATGTTCCGCTGGCCGTAGGTGGAGAGGAGGGTTACTTTCATCCCCTCATACACCGAGCGCCATTCTTCTTCTTTCCACGCCATCCCTCCTGCCGCATCTCCCGCTTCACCCTTGGAGGAGGCATTGCGAAGGAAGCGCTCCACTCGGTTTGCAATCGCTTCCGGTGCGAAGACGGACCAGAACGCCGTGCCGACAACTACCGATTCCCCTTCCAATGCGCCGATTTGCAGAGTAGAGGTGACGTTGAAATAAAATCGACCGAGGGCCG
>JAEEGL014377754.1_pt1 | contig 10163 bp, 7 predicted proteins | sample 9134231 | NCBI WGS metagenome assembly JAEEGL01 (sample SAMN16246548, study PRJNA631951) | gut metagenome | biome: gut microbiome; feature: rumen; material: fiber-attached | host: Bos | place: Iran: Karaj | collected 2018-10
CCACGTAGATTTTCGGATGGCTCATATTCTACAAAGATAATCATTTTTCCGCCAAGGTCATCGCCACAGCGGAAACCGGCTGCAACAATCTCTCATCAAAGCCCTACGGCACGCAGGAGTTCTGCAGCGGAAGCAGCAAGACCGCTCCGGGCAGCAATACATTGTTCAGCCGTATCGTTGTAAACCCTGACAGCCATCAGATAATCCAACAGGGAGGAATCCCCCTGCAGATAGGCCAAACGCCGGCTTTCCAGAATCGTAGCGGCGTCTTCCAGCATTGTGCCGGAACATTCCTGGGCGACACGCACCGCCGTCAGCCACGAGACATATGCCTGCTGGACTTCTGAGGCGATCTGCTGCCGGGCAGCCTCATAGGCCGCATCCGCCTGCTGAACGGAGCGCTCGGCGGCCAGGCGTTCTCCGCGATTGAGCCGGGAGAATTTCAGCGGCACAGCGATTCCGACGGAGAGACCGTGGTATCTCGGAGCCGGGGCGATTTCGTTGCGGACTTCGGTATTATAGGAATAGCCGGCGCTCAGTTCGATTTCCGGTGCGCGCGAAGCCTTGACCAGGGCCAGATTGCGTTCGGAAAGTGTCCGGGACAATTCGGCGGCACGAAGGTCGGCCCGATGGTCCAGCGCCAGTTCCATAAGTTCCTGCACGGAACAGTCAGGCAGCCCCAACGCCGGTTCAAGGTCAGGAATTCCCGAAAAAGGAAGTCCTCCCGCAAACAGCGACAACGTATTCAGTGCATTGGCGTAATCTGCTTCCGCAGAAAGATACTCCGCTTTCAACGCACGCGCTTCCATGCGGGACTGGCGGGCATCCACCGGGCTGCCATCGCCCAGGACGGCCTTTAGACTGTCGGATTGCGCCACCTGCTCCATCCCTTCCCAGGAAGACCGCTTGACTTCCAACAGGGAACGTGTTTCCTGCGCATGAATCCATGCCAGCGTGGCCTCTGCCTTGAGGTTCCGGAACCAGTCATCCAAAGCGGCACGCGTGATCTCTTCCTCGCTGCGTGCTACATTGATTCTGGCCCGGCGGACATTGCCCAGGCTGAATGCATAGGAAAGACCCGCATCCACCGACTGCCCCATCTGCAGGGACCAGTCCTGATTGTTGCCGTACTCGACAGACAGGGAAGGATCGTTGAATACACGGGCCGCCGCTGTTTGGGCTTCGGCGATGTCGACGTTATACCGTTCTGCCAGGTAGGCGGCATTGTGCTGTTCCACGGCTTTCAGATAGTCGTTGAAATCCTGGGCAGCCAGCGACGGGCCCAGCAAAAGTATGAGGTACAGGCTAACGATCTTCTTCATCTTTTACTTCCTCTTGCTTGATGGGTTTCTGCTCCTGGCGCCGTTCCATCTGATAATAGAGCGTCGGCAGGATATACAGTGTGATAATGGTCGAGAACAGCAGTCCATAGACGATGACCGTCGCCAGCGGACGCTGTACGTCGGAACCGATGCCGGTGGCCAGTGATGCCGGCAGCAGGCCCAGGATGGCCACCGTGGCAGTCATCAGGACGGGACGGAGCCGGTGGGAAGCGCCTTCGATAACGGCTTCCCGCAGCGGCGTGCCCCGCTGCCGCAGGTGATTGATATGCGAGATCATGATCACACCGTTCTGGATGGTCAGGCCGAACAGGGCGATGAAACCGACGGCCGAAGAAACGTTGAAGGTCATCCCCCGGACATTGAGCGCCAGGAGACCTCCGAAGAGGGCCAGTGGAAGCAGGACAATGAGCAGGCCTGCCTGCCGGAAGTTGCGGAACGCGCCGTACAGCAGGATGAACATGATGGCCAGCACGAACGGAATGATGACGGCCAGCCGGGTATAGGCCCGACGCTGGTTCTCGAACTGGCCGTCCCATTTGAGCGAATGCTTTGTGTGGTCGTATTCCACGCCGCTGCGGATCAACGCGTCAGCCTCTTTCAAGAAGGTGGACAGATCTTTTCCGCGGAGATTGACACGAACTGTCAGCTGTCTTTTGCTCATTTCACGACTGATGAAACTCGCGCCCAGATGCGTGTTCACCGTAGCGACGGCCGAGAGCGGGATGTGCGAGCCCGAAGCCGTGGTCAGGGTCAAAGCGGCGATCTTCTCGGGCGTGTCACGCACATCTTCCCGGAAACGGCAGATAACGTCATATACACGCGGACCGATATAGACTTGCGAAACGGCGCGTCCGCCGATGGCCGTTTCAACGAGCTGCGCGATATCGGAAATGTTGACGCCATAGTAGGCGGCCTTTTCGCGGTCGGCTGTAATCTGAAGTTGCGGCAACGGAGGTTCCTGATCGATGATCACGTCGGTTGCGCCGGAAATGCCCGCAATGATGCGTTCGACTTCCTCGGCAATGCGGCGGTCTTCTGCAAGGTCATCCCCGTAGATCTTGATGGCCAGGTCGCTGTGGGAGCCGGCAATCTGGTCCATCACCATATCGATGATGGGCTGGGAAAAGCCCACCCTGTAGCCGGGCATCCGGGCGATGGTGTCGGCCATCTGGACAATGAGGTCTTCCTTGCTCTTGCCCCATTTCCACTGCGAATAAGGTTTCAGGCCGATGCAGACCTCGATATGGGAGGATGTGAAAGCCTCGGCGCCTTCGTCATCCCGCCCGACCTGGGTCATCACGTAGGTCACCTCCTCGAATTCCTTCATCTTGTTCCTGAACGTATTGGCCATTTCTTTGGATTTCTCCAGCGAGATGCCCGGTGGCGTCTGGACCTGGATCCAGATACCTCCCTCATCGAGGTTGGGAAGGAAGTCCTTGCCAACGGTGATGATCATCACGACCACGGCGATGAGTACGACGGCGATGCCTGCATATATTTTCCTGGGTGCATCGAGCAACGAATGCGTATGCTGCCGGTAGACTGTATTCAGCCTGGTCAACGCTTTATTGTGGTAGACTTTCTGCGGCTTCCTGTAAATGGCATAGGCCAGTCCGGGTATCAGGAGCAACGCCACGGAAAGCGCGCCGACCAAGGCATAGCCTACGGTAAAAGCCATCGGCGTAAAGAGTTTTTTCTCAATCCGCTCGAACGCGAACAAAGGCATATAGGCCACAATGATGATCAGGGTGGCAAAGAAGATCGGCTTGGCCACTTCCAGGACACGATGCAGTGTATCCTTTTCGGTAAGGGGCTTTGCCGGATTCTCTTCTCGCATTTTCAAAATGGTCTCGGTCATCACGATCGCCCCGTCCACCAGAATGCCGAAATCGATGGCTCCCAAACTGAGGAGGTTGGCCGGGATGCCGGTCAGGTGCATCAGGATAAAGGCGATCAGCAGCGAGATGGGAATGGTGGCGGCCACGATGAGTGCGCTCTTCGGGCTCCCCAGGAAAATGAGCAGGATGCCGATCACCAACAGCATGCCGAAGAACAAGGTATGTTCCACTGTGCTGAGGGTCGTACCCACCAGGTTCGTGCGATCCATGAAGGTGCGGATTTCTACCCCTTCCGGAAGGCCCTCGCGGTTCAGTTCGTCCACCACCTTGTGGACCTTGTCCAGCACCTGGGAAGGATTCTGGTAGCGAAGCATCTGCACGATGCCTTCCACCCCGTCGTCGAAAGAAATCTCATCGTCCACATATCCCAGAATGCCTTTGCGTTCCAAATGGCCGTATTTCAGTTCGCCCAGGTCGCGAAGAAAAACAGGAATGCCTTCTTCGTTCTTGACCACGATGTCGCCCATATCTGCCAGGTCCCGGACCAGGCCTACGCCCCGCACGACATAGCTGACATCACCCACATTGATCATGCTGCCACCCGCATTGGCATTGTTGTTCTGCAGGGCCTCCTCAACGTCCGAAATCGACAGGTCATACGCCAGCAGCCGCGCCGGATCGAGTTCCAGCTGATACTGCGTGGTCAGGCCGCCATAATTGCTGACAGCGGCCACTCCCTGGATCCGCTGCAGAGCGGGAATCACGGTCCACTGATTGATTTCCGTCAATTCCCGGAGAGACTTTCCTTCACCCACCAGCACATAGCGGTATATCTCTCCCGTCGGTGAGGTAAGCGGATTGAGTTCAGGTACGGCGCCATAGGGCAGGTCCACGTCTCCGATGCACTCACGGACACGCTGACGGGCCCAATAATCTTCCGTCCCATCCTGGAAGACCAGGACAATGATGGACAAGCCGAAGGCGTTTTTGCTCCGCATCATGTCGAGCGACGGAATGCCATTGAGCGCGCGTTCCAGCGGAATGGTGATCTGCTGTTCCACCTCCTCGGCTGCCAGACCGGGCACCTGGGTCACCACCTGCACGGTCACGTCGGCGATATCAGGGTATGCATCGATGGACAACCGTGTCCACGAATAAATGCCGAACAGCGAAACCACGACAAAAATCACGGCGATAAGCCCTCTGCGCTTGAGGGCATAATTCATCAGGCGTTCCATCGCTTTATCTGCTCAGATAAATACCCCCGTCAGCAATGATGGTCTCACCGCCGACCAGACCGGACAGTACGCGCAGAAGCCCTTTTTCAAGGCTTTCAACCCGTACGGGTGCTTTTTTGAAGTGCCCGGGGGCATCCTGGACATACACGAAATTTTCGTCTCCGCCCTGGAAAACGGCAGATGCAGGGATGGCCAGCACCTCGACCGCCCGACCGGCAAAGATGGCCGTCACGAACATCCCGGGCTTCAGGAGTCTTTGTCCGTTGTCACATTCGATGACCACCGGCAGCGTCCGGGTCTTCTCGTCGAGAACTTCTCCCACATAGAAGATTTTCCCCTCAACATGATGCTCTGCATCGATTTCGACCGTCACGGCCTGCCCTGGCGCCAGCCCGGCGGCTTGTGAGGCCCTCACGTTGGCCGTCACCCACACCCTGGAGAGGTCGGCTACGGTCATGGGGGCTTCCTCGTCTTCGCCAAGATAGGCGCCGATCACCAGGTCATTGCGGACGACACGTCCCGAAATCGGGGATACGACGCGCAGGGGCTCTCCCACCTGCACGGAAGCGGGATCCACATTGAACAGGGCAAGGCTGCGGCGGGCGAGCTCACAGGCATTCTCTGCATTCCGCGCTTCTGCGCAGATTTCTTCCCATTCGCGTTCAGACAGCATTCCTGCGCGATGAAGGGTCTCTTTTCGCTGCCGGTTGGCTGCGGCCAGGTTGGCAGCGCTTCGACTTTCCTGATAGGTCTTCACCGCTTCCATATAGTCAGATGAACTGACTTCAAAAAGCGCCTGGCCCCGCCGGACAGGATCGCCCAACCGGACAAAGGCACGCACGACACGGCCACCGAAGGGAAGGCCGATTTCAGCGACACTTCCCGATTTGAAGTCGACCGATGCCGTCGTCTTGAGATGGACATTCAGGGTTTGAGGAGCCACTGCAGCCAGTTTTAACTGGGTCGAGAGCGGGGATCCGGGGGTAATGCTGACCCCATTATCGTCCGACGTAAATCCCGGATCAGATGCGGCATCACTTTCTGCGCCATGGCGTGTACCGCACCCCATAACGGCCGATGCCAGCAGCACCAGCGCAAATAATCTGTATTTCATTGTGAGGTTTTTACTTGTTTGACAATGGAAGAACGGGCCGCGATGCGGCCAAGGGTTGTCAGACAAGTGCAGGGGGCCCGCGCAGGACGATACGCCCGTAAGACGGAGTTCCGGAGCAGGAAGCCGGTTCCGTCTGAACGGTTTCAACCAGCATGTCCTGCGGCGCCACATCACAAACAGGAATCACTTCTTCCGTGAAGGAAGACTGGTCCACAGCTTGGATCAACAACAGTTCCGCTGCGTTGTGGGCAGCCTCAGCAGGAGCGGACCGGTGGGATGAACCGGCGATATGGGAATGGAAGACCCAATACCCCGAACCACTGTGCCCATGCCAGAACATCGTGGCATTGACATAGCTGAAGAGGAAAATGGCCATGCAAAGCACCGTCATTCCGCTTCTTACCAACCAACTGATCCGGGGCCTGTTCATTTCGTATTGCAAAGATAGTATTTTTCTTATAACCCAATGGGGGAAGATGGTGTCTTGCGGGCCCGAACGATGAACCAGGCAGAGAGTACCGTTCCGAAAAACACAGTGATGATGGAGGCCTCGGCCCCGAAGACGCCGCCGGTGAGGATGTCGGGACCCGACATCGTCCCGTGCAGGATCGAGGCGCCGGCATCCGTTCCGGAGACGGCAATGCCGAACACGTTGCCCTGGGTGAAATTCCAGGCCCAGTGGATGCCGATGGGGAGCCACAGCGTCCCGGAATACTTGTAAGCCGCGCCCAGCAGCAGACCTGCCTCGATGGCTATGGCCAGCGACGACCACCAGGTGGCGCCGTCCTGGAAGATATGCAGGAAGCCGAACACGAGCGAGGAAACGACCAGCGCCGCAACGAAACCCCATTTCTCGTCAATCCATCGGAAGAGGACGCCGCGGAAGATGATTTCTTCGCCAACAGCGGTGACCAGGAACAGGAAGAAAGCGGAAACGATGGCCACCGGGCTGTCGGCGGGACCGGGCGTCAGCGTATAGAGCCCGGCCAGCAGCATCGTCCCAACGACGAGGATGAAGAAGAGGAAGCCGATGCCGAGTCCCTTCAGGGTATCACCCGCCAGGGCCTGTATCGGAATATCCTGGGCAGGATGCTTTTCGAACCAGCGGACGAACAAGGCGTACAGCAAGATCATCGCAGCGGCGATCACCACACAGACGATCCAATTCGGCCATCCTTCAACCACATCCCTGGCCGCCTGGGCAAGGCCGTACATCAAGAAGCTGAGGACCAGACTGGCAATCAGCAGCAGTGCCCACTTCCAGATGGGCATGGTTTTGACAGACATGTCTTTGATATTTTGAAGCCTACCCTACCGGACTACCTGGGTGAAGACCGGAGCCTGGCCGTCGAGGGCAAGGACGTAGATCTTCATGCCATCGGCCGTGAAAAGATACTCGGTGCCGCCGGGAACGGGACGGGAGGCTACCTCAGCCGCCTTGGCACGAATCATCGGATAACTGCCGACAGCCTCGTCGAAGAGGGCGGATTCTTCCTCGGTCACAGGATGGAGGGTCGGGAATTCCGGAAGGGCTTCCACCTGGCCGGGCAGGAAACCTCCGGCTTTCAGGAAACGCTCGACCTCGGCAGGAGCCGCGTCGATGCGGGCGGCACGCACGCCATAGCCGGAAAGCACCTCGGCCTCAGTCAATTTCTTCTGAATATCCCTGGCGCTGGATTCGAGTCCGCCGCTGCCGAAGGTGCAGAAAGGAACCACGCGTTTGCCCTTGAAATTGCCGTCCGCCAGGAGGGTTGCGATCGGCTGGGCGAAGGTGCCGAACCAAACGGGATAACCCACGAAGATGACGTCGTACGACTGGATATCCGACTTGAGCGGCTCGATCTCGGGCAGGAAGCCGCTGTCCAGTTCTTTCTTGCCGCGCTCGATCGTGGCCTGGAAATCGCCGTCATAGGGATTCACCGGCACGATGGCCTCGATGTCGGCACCCAGTTGGCTTTGGATGGCTTCGGCGACCGCCTTCGTATTGCCGGTCTGCGAATAATAAAGGACCAGGACTTTGGGGGATTTGTCTTTGCCGCACGAAACGGCCATCAGCAGCACGGCTGCCAGCAGGAGGATTCTTTTCATGATGTTTTGTTTTATAGGACGCAAAGTTACTGTTATTTTTTTATGAATGTCCGGATTCGTGTCGTGTTCCAACGGGGCCATCGATGATGAAAGCTTACAAGCGCACCATCAGGCCGCCGTTGAGCCAAAGGCCGGGCATCGGGAGACCCCCGAAATCGAAGTACGGCGTATTGAGGATGTTTTCAGCTTCGATGTAGAGGCGGAGAGAACCGCGCTTGATCAGGCCCGTTTCGAAGCCCAGATTTCCATTGAGCAGGAAATAGGGCTTATACGACTGGGTGGTATGGTCTGCCGCCGCATAATTGCCCGCCCGATCGTAGAGCGTACCCGTGAGCTGCAAGTCCAGCCGATCGGACCATGGAGAAAGCAGGATATTGATCGACAACTTGTTGCGCATATAATCAAGCGCATACTCCGAGATCATTCCCCCACTCTCCTTGTCGGACCAGAGATGGCCATAGAGCAGCGTAATGCTGCGCAGCCAGGTGCCGCTCCGGTACTCCGCCCGCAGGTCTGCACCCCAGGTATCAAGGCGTGTCAATTGCAAGCATTGCCAATCCGCATCGGCCGATTCCCGCACCCAGTCGATGACGTTGAGGCCGCGCCGGTAGAAGCCCGTCGCGCCCAAGGCAACGGGCCCCAGCCTGTACGCCAAGCCTGTTTTGACAGTCAGCGCCTTTTCCGGCTGCAGGTCCGGATTACCCTTATGGCCTGGCGCGGTATAGTACAAGTCGGTAAAGCTTGGCAGCCGCATCGACTGCGACACGCCCGCATCCAGATGCCAGCGCTGCGCTGGCCGCCAGTCCAGATGGGCATTCCAGAGCGGCGCAGTACCATAGGGAGAGATGGCAGCGCCCAGCGAAGCCTGCAGGCCAAGTTGCCTGCCTTCCCAGGCATGCCGCAGGAAAAAGTCGCCGGTATGGCGAACCTTCCACTTAGTATAAGTCCGGTCAAATCCGGGAACGGGCAGCCGCCAAGCCGGCACAGCACCCGTCGCGATGTCATCGCCCAGCACCGTACTCAGGATGTAATGGCAGGCATAGTCCGTCACCAGCGTGGTGGTACCGCCCCGCCAGTGGTAACCCAGCGCAGCATGCGCGCCGAAATTGTCGGTCTGGTGGTGATTGTAGGGCACTTTCGATTCGTCGCCGCGAATCAATTGAAAGCAGTCGTAGTTCTTGCGATAGGACCCCCAGGCGGCCAGCGAGAAAGGGCCTGCCGTCTTCATCCAGCGAAGCGAGGCCAGCGCCGTGGAGGTCTTTTCATACTGCTCCGGGTAAGCCAGTGAGTAAAATCCTGCGGCACCGAAATCGCGCTTCTGCCATCCCGCCTGCGCATCGAAGGTACCGGCGCGTCCGCTCTCAAACAGTATGCGGCCATAGGTATTCCAGTTCGTAAAATCCGTGCAGGGTCTGTATCCGTCACTTCGCCGGAGTGAACCGGCGCCGAACAAGGTAAGGCGATCGCCCGCCGTGCGCAGCGAGCCGCTCAGATTGCCGTAGGCGTAGCCATAACGGCCACCGGTCAAATTGGCGCGCAGGTAGTTTTCACCGCTCATCCGTGTCCGCACGTTCACCGCGCCCGTGAGCCCCGTATTGCCGCCGATGCCCTCGATCAGGTCGATGCCTCCGATGATGTCGGCATCGACGGGCAGGCTGTGGCTCTGGTGGCCGGTTCTCGCGTCGGTGAAATCGACGCCGTTGAGCTGGATCATCGTCTGGTCGGGGCTGCCTCCCCGAATGCCGATATCCGTCTGAACGCTCTTCCCGCCCCGTTCCCGAATGTCAATCGACGGGCAGAGCCGCAACAACTGCTCCAGCGTCTGCGCCTGCGCGACAGGAATGTGAGAAACGGTTACCAACGGCTCCTGTGTGGTCAGGTTCTGAACAGAAGACCGTTGTTCTGAAGTGATGGTGACCAGATTCAGTGTATCCTGTGCCCGCAGGATAAAAACAGTCAGCAGGTTGGCGGCAAGTACGATGATGAATCTCATCATAATTGTGACAAAGATACGCAAGATTTCCCGTTTGATCCTATTTTTTTACCCGGTTTTTCAGTATCTTTGAAGATTCAACGGATCCGAAACCATCGAAAACCAAACGATATGAAAAAGATTGCCCTGCTTCTCGCGTTGCTGCTGACCTTTTCCCTTGCCGGGCAGGCCCAGCCGCGGGTTTCCGACAAGGAACTGGTGAGCGTCATCTGGGCCATGGGACAGATGTACCCGGACGGCTTCACCCTCAGCCTCGACTCTCTTCGCCAGCCCACAAAGGGCATCGCCGTCTCCTATTCCGCTACCCAAAATACTTTCGACAAGAAAAGACTGCCGGACGTCATCAAGCACGCACACGCACACAACAACGTCGTGGGCGGCTGGTTCAACCCCGACGACGGAAATTATTACTTCGACAGCTGCCGCATCTTCCCGGAAGACAGCCTGGCAGCCGCACTGACTTTCGCCCGCGACCACGGCCAGCACAGTGTGTTTGACCTGGGCAAGCAGATCGAGATCAAGAGCAACTACGAGCAGCAGGACATCCGC
>JAEEGL014539490.1_pt1 | contig 10163 bp, 14 predicted proteins | sample 9134231 | NCBI WGS metagenome assembly JAEEGL01 (sample SAMN16246548, study PRJNA631951) | gut metagenome | biome: gut microbiome; feature: rumen; material: fiber-attached | host: Bos | place: Iran: Karaj | collected 2018-10
ATCCACGGCAAAGGCACGGGCGTGCTGCGCGAAGAGATCCAGAAATACCTCCGGACCATCCCGGGACTGACCGTCAGCGACGAAGACATCCGCACCGGCGGCACCGGCGTAACCATCGTCAAACTATGAAAACCGACAGACCCACCGTAGGACGCAAAGGCGAAGAAGAAGCCTGCCGGTACCTGTCGCGCCTCGGCCACCAAGTCCTGGCCCGCAACTGGCGCGGCGGCCATCTGGAACTGGACATCATCACCCTGTTCGGGAAAGAGCTCCACATCGTGGAGGTCAAGAGCCGCACGGCGCCCGTCATGGCAGAGCCCCAGCGCAATGTCGGACGCGACAAGCAGCGCCGCATGGTCGCCGCCGCCAAGTCCTTCCTGCACTCCGACGAGCGGAAAAACCTGCCCGCAGACCTTGAAATCTTCTTCGATGTCATGTCCGTCGTCTTCTATGGCACGGGCGCTGACTTCGACGTAGAATATTACCCCAAAGCTTTCGTACCACTATATGCTTAATAACCATTACTATTGTATCATCATGGCCGGCGGCATCGGATCCCGCTTCTGGCCGATCAGCCGGGCCAGCCAGCCCAAGCAGTTCCTGGACTTCAGCATCCAGGGCCGCTCTTTCCTGCGGCGCACCTTCGACCGCATGAAGGCGGTCATCCCGGAGGAGAACATCCTCGTGGTCAGCCTGGAGCGCTATCAGGACCAGGTCCGCTCGCAGCTCCCCGAACTCAGCGAAGAGAACCTCCTGCTCGAGCCATACAACCGCAACACGGCGCCCTGCATCGCCTACGCCACGTACACGATTCTCCGGCGCGACCCGGCAGCCATCACCATCGTGACCCCCTCCGACCACGCCATCGCCCAGCACGCGGCTTTCAACAATACCCTCCAGAATGCGCTGGCCTATGCCAGCGAAGCCGACGTGCTTATCACCCTCGGCGTCATCCCGACGCGGCCCGACCCCAATTTCGGTTACATCCAGATGGCGGGACACGCCCAGAAAGGGCAGCCCGTCAAGATCAAGACTTTCACGGAGAAGCCCAGTGAAGACCTGGCCCGCGTGTTCATCGAGACCGGCGAATTCCTTTGGAACTCCGGTATTTTCGTCTGGCGCGCCGACGTCATCCGGCAGGAGCTGGAACGGCTCGCGCCGCAGATCACCCGCCTTTGGGGCGACTGGTATGAAGTGATCGGCACGGATGCCGAGAAGGCTTTCCTGGAGCGCATATACACCGACATGCCGCGCATCTCCATCGACTATGCCGTGATGGAGAAAACCGACAAGGCCTGGGTCTATCCGGCTGATTTCCGCTGGGCTGACATCGGCAACTGGGACTCCCTCTACGAGTACCTCGCCATCCACGACGAACGGGGCAACGCCTTCAACCACACCAACCGCCGGCTGCTCCGGGACTGCACGGACAACATCGTCTATTCGACCCGCAACGACAAGCTGCTCGCAATCCGCGGACTCGAAGACTTCATCGTCATCGACACCGAAGACGTGCTGATGATCTGCCCCCGCGATGAGCAGAAGCTCAAGGAGTTCCTCCTCCAGCTCGCCATGCCCGAATACGAAGAATATCGGTAATGTCATTATAATATGGTAAAGCACATCATCCTCTGGACGCTGGACCCCGCGTTGTCCGACGAAGAAAAGGCAACCGTCAAGGCAGGCATCAAGGCCGGACTCGAAGGTCTGGTCGGCCAGGTGCCCGGCCTGATCGACGTGAAAGTACACACGGAGGGACGGCTGGCGTCGTCCAATGCCGACGTGATGCTGGACAGCACGCTGGAGAGCGAAGAAGCGTTGAAAGGCTATGCCAGGCATCCGGCTCACCTGGCAGTCGCCAATGGAAAAGTTCGACCGTACACGGTCCAGCGCGCCTGTCTGGATTTCGAGTTATGAGACGCTTTCTTCTGATTGCCCTGGCATCGGCTTTCCTTCCGGGCTTCTGCCACGCGCAGGTCGGCCAGCCGCTCGTTTTCCCCGACCGGCCCGGCGCCCTGACGGGCACGGATATCATGCCGCGCTACAAACTGCAACTGGAGACCGGACTGGGTTTTGAATCCCAGACCGACGGACCCAGCACGTTCACCCTCAGCAATACCCAGCTCCGTTTCGGCCTCTTCGAACATACTGAGATTCGCGTCGGCGCCGACTTCCTGATGGTCAGACAGACCCCGGGCGCCAAGCCCAACTACGGCCTGGCGCCACTCGACATCGAGCTGAAGACCAAGTTCTTGAACGGTTCCGGCTTCCTCCCTTCCATCGCTTTCCTGGCCGGTCTGGTCTCATCGCATGTCGGGACCAAGTGGCTGCTCCCCTCCCACCTCTCCCCAGAGATGCACCTGCTGTTCGAGAACACCGTAAGCGACTGGATGGACATCTGCTACAATGTCGGCGTCCTGTGGGACGGCGAGACGCCCACGCCCACCACCTTCGTGGGTCTCGGGTTCGAATTCGACATCACGGAGCGCCTGGGCTCCTTCATCGAATCCTACAACTATCTGCACCCCGGTGCAACCAACCAGTACCTGACCGAATTCGGTTTCACCTGGCTGTTGTCGCCGCGGGTCCAACTGGACCTTTACGCCGACCTGGACTTCCAGCAACTCGGCACATTCTACAACGTCAGCTGCGGCATCGCCTGGCTGCTCAACTAATCTTTATTCTCGCAAAACACATAACTTTCACCGAATATGATAGCCCTTCCTCCTGTCGACCCGGCCGATTTCATCATGAAGTCCGGTGACGAAATGAAAAACTGCTTCAACGCGTATTTTAACGAGATCTCCCTCGAAGACGCGACCCGGGGCGAAGCCCTGGACCCGAAGTATGCTCCGGAACTGCTGGAAAAGATGCAGTCTGAGTACCAGGAGAAACTGAGGGGAATCTGGGACTCCATTCCCATCTATATGGGTGACTTCGACAAGCTTTACCAGACGCTGCCCCTCGATGTGGCCGGCGACCCCGCCGCCCTGCAAAAAGCCTATGCGGAGGCCGTCAGACGCACACTCTGGGAAAAACTGGGCAACAATTACAAGGATGTCATGGCATACAAACTCCTCCTCAAACAGTACGCTCAGAATCTGCTCCAGGCCATGCACAACCAATTCGTGGACATCGTAGCCGGCCTTATCCGCAGATAAGTTGACGAGGCAGCATCCCTCTTCCGTGAAAGCAAAAAGTCATTCGTTCAAAGTCCGGCTGCGTGCCTTTGCGATCTGGCAGCACCTTGGATTCTATCCCTGGGAAAAACCCCGGAAAGAGAGGAAGCAGCATCGCTCCCGGGATTTCTACAAAGGGGCTTTCGACAGCATTCCCTTCCTGAACGACGATGCCAAACGTACCTTCAGCCAGTTGCTGCTGCGCCCCGGCTACATGATCCGCGACTATATCCAGGGACAGCATGAACGCTACCTCGCTCCGCTGACGGCACTCATTGTCTTCTATGCGTTTTTCGCTTTGGTTTCGGCCATCCTGCAGCCGGTGCAGCATCAGGGCACGATTCCTCAAGCGCTTGAAGATAGTATGGATTTGAAGCTTGATTGGAATCAGGATACCTTAGGAAGGAACATGGCTTTGAACGTTGCCAAGATCGTACAGGATGGCTACATCTTTCTGCACCTGGACCAGTATCCCGAAGTCGTCGATACGCAGCACGAGGCTGCCATCGCCGCTTTGGAAGGCACGCTCAGAAGCCAGGGAATCCCGTTGTTCCTCAGCGAGTTCCTGTTCTTGTGGCTGGCGATGATCCTCTCGCTGCGACGATACAAGCTGGGCTCTTCGGCCTGTGCAGCCGGGGCGGCTTATGTGCTGTGCCAGTTCAGTTTCTTCATGTTGTTCGCCTTGCTGCTCACTTGGGGGAAGAGTGCGTCCATCAACATACTCCTGATGCTCTTGCTGCTAATCGTCGATTACCACCAATGGCTGGGAATTCCCTGGAAGAAAAGCTTCTGGCAGGCCATCCGGACCGGAGTCTCTTACGGCGTTATCTATGCCTTGATGATCCTGCTGATCAGCGGTGTGGTCCTGCTCCTCGCATTTCTCCGCTGAGCGGCGTCCATTTTGTGTTATTACGGGGAATGCGTATCTTTATGTTTTTCACGATCATTGTCCTATGCAATTTAAAAAAGGAAATAACTGGAAAGCCTGTTTCGACGAGGACAGGGGACTGTACACGGCACAAGTCGGCAGTGGCGTCAACTGCTCCTTGTTTGAGATAACCAAAGAGACCTACGAACGCGTGGACGATCCCGACATAGAATGGCCGACAAGCTTGATCCATGCTGAAGGACGCAGGTTGTTCATGTCCGTCAATGACCGGTGCGGTCCCCCATATACGATTGTATTTGATTCGGATTATAAAGATCTGTGCCCCTGGTCGGATGCAGCTGTGTCTGGAGAGACATGGCCGGACGAGATGACGGATGCCGTGGTGGAAGTGCTGGCATCTCAAAAGAACAATCGGGAACAGCGCCGCAGGAAGCGTGCGGAACGGGAGAAGAAGGCTCAATGAAAGAGCACATCCAGAAGACCAATGCCGTCCGGCTGCTGGAGACCGCGGGGATTCCGTTCGGCCTCGTTCCCTACGAGGTCGATGAGAACAACCTGGCCGCAGATCACGTGGCGGCACAGTTGGGAGAGCCGATCGGGCAGGTATTCAAGACGCTGGTCCTGCGGGGAGACCGCAACGGCCTTTTCGTATGCGTGATGCCCGGGGATCTGGAAGTGGACTTGAAAGTGGCCGCCCGCATCTCCGGCAACAAATCCGCCGCGATGATCCACATGAAGGAACTTCTCCCTGAGACAGGATACATCCGTGGCGGCTGTTCTCCGATCGGGATGAAGAAACCTCTTCCGACCTTCGTCCATGAGTCGGCCCTGCTGTATGACCACATCTATGTCAGTGCCGGCGTGCGCGGCCTCCAGATCCAGATCGAGCCGCAGGCGCTGATCTCCTTTATCGGGGCAGGGATCTATCCTTTGTAAAGCGGCCGGCAGATTCCTGCCGGGCAGCCTTGACCCGGAGCCAATAATCATTACCTTTGCACTATGGATACTGATTTCTCGCAGAACGATAAGCCCGCGCCGGGTCCCAAGGATCTGGAATATGCGGCCGATTTAAGGCAAAGGATCCACCAAGAAGTCCTGGAAAAGGTCAGGCAGACGGATCCCCGGATTGATGCGGTCGTCGATCCCTATCCGGTGGAATCGTATTTCCAGTACTCCTGGGAATATCCGGGCACATGGTATCTGGTCGTGGCGATTCCGGAGGGCTTCAGGAGCCGCAAGGCCTTTGTCGATTTCCTGGTCAAGGAAACCTTGGGACACAGATAGGCGGGAATCCCTATTGCTTCATGCGGTCACGGGTGTCATTTCCGGCGCCCGTGCCTTTGTATTTGCTCGGGGCGGTGTTGAAGCTGTAGCGGACGGAGAGTTTGATCCGTTGGTTGTCCATCAGGTTGGTCTGGCTGATGGTATGGCTGCCGAAGTCGCTGTCCACGTTCATCCGGGCAAGGCCGAGCAGGTCGGCGCCGTCGAGGCGGAGGACCAGGGAGCCGTCCTTCAGCAGGGTCTTCTGCACGGCTGCGGTGAGGTCGCAATACACGTTGTTCATCCGCAAGTTGCCGGAATAGCCTTTTGACTGGACCAGTCCGCCCAATTCAAACTGCCAGCCGCCGTCGAAACGGAGCGTGTTCAGCAATTGCGCGAAGAAGATGGGCTTGCCGTTGAATTTCGTTACCCGGATGCCGGACGCCTCGCGCGGATCGGGCGCGTTGATGGTCAGCCACTGCGGCTGGATGCCCAGCGTGTAGTTCATCGTCCAGGGACCGATGGTAGGCGTCAGGTTCACGAAGGCCGACATGGTCCGGAACGGGGTCTCGATGTTGCGGGGCTGCACCAGGACGACACCTTCTTCTCCGTAGGGTGACGACCAGGTCATAATGGCGTTGTCCGTGCGGGTATAATTGACCATGAAGGTGATGAAGTTCCAGACGGCCGTCAGGCTGACGTTGTTGGAGATCTCCGGCTGGAGGCGGGCGTTTCCGCTCTGCCAGATGTAGCGGCTGTTGTAGCGGATCGCATTGGACAGGTTGTCGTAATTGGGCCGCTGCGTCTTGGCGCTGTAGTTGAACATCAGCTGTACCGGGCCGAGGACGCCGGCGTACGAGACGGTCGGGAACCAGTTCCCATAGTCGCGCTGCAGGTTGTTCTTCGGCGCCAGGGCGTCCTCATAGGAGTAGCGGACATATTCATAACGTACGCCCGCACTGAACTGGCCGACTTTGGGCGCCACGAAGGCATAGGAGGCGAACCCTGCGTAGTTGTCTTCCTTGATGAGGGCGGTCGATGCCGGGATCTCGATGCCGGAGATTCTGTATACGTCGTTGCGGCGGGAGAAGGTCTCTTCCGTGCCCAGCTGGAACTGTCCGTTTCCGACGGGGTAGGAGAGCACGGCTTTGGCGGCATAGAGCCGGGAGTCATTAAAACTGTTGCTGCTGATGCTGGCGTCGTGGGTCATCGAACTGCTTTCCTTCGAATCCGTGATGGAAGAAGCGTCCGAGCCGTAGTAGTCCAGGTTCACGTCAATGCCCAGTTTCCCGCCGACGAGACCGTTGTAGTAGAAGTTCGCGCCCAGTCTCCCAGGCATGCGGTCGCCGATGCGGTCGTCCGAAGTGGTGGTCAGATTGTCCACCTGGGCGCCGTTTTCAAAAACGTTGTCCGCCACCACGGTGTGCCCGGACATATCGAGTGTCCGTCCCCATTCGACCTTGCCGCCGACGAAGTGGAAGTCGGAAATCTGCCAGTTGACGCCGGCATTTCCGGAGGCGATTTGCTGCCTGGACGCGGCGCTCAGCGTGCCTTTATCCTCGAAAACGAGATTCTTGCCAAATGACGATTTGTGCAGGTCGCTCTCCTGCCGGAACATGAAATGCGTATAGTTGACACCTGCGAAGAGGTCCACGCCGCCGGTGCGGTAGTTGACGTTCAGGTTCGCGGTGGGATCGTTGTGTTCCTTCCAGCGCGGAGACTGGGAGTCGGAGGCATAGAGGTTGAAGCCGAAGCCGTCGCCCTGGCGCTTGACGGTGCGGATGCGCACCACGCTGCGTACGGTTGCGTCGTACTGGGCGCCCGGGTTGGTGATCACCTCGACGCTCTGGATCTCGTTGCTCTGCAGGCGGTCCAGTTCGGAAGCGTCCGTGAGCCTCCGGCCGTTGATGTAGACGAGCGGTGTCCCTTTGCCGATGACTTCAAGTCCGTTCTGGCCCTTGATGAGGCCCGGGGTCTTGGCCAGCACGTCGTTGGCGCTGCCCACGTTCTCCAGCACGGAGCCGCGGACATTGGTCTGCAGGCCCTCGCCGGTCAGCTGGGTCTTGGGCATCACGGCCGAGACGACGGCTTCGCCGAGCAGTTCGGCGTCTTCCTCGAGCCGGATGGGCGGGAGTTCGAGCAGGGAGCCGCTCAGGCTGACGGTCTGCGACGCGTCGCGGTAACCGACCAGGGATACCGTGAGGGTGTAGGTGCCGGCGGAGGCCTTCAGTTCGAAGCGGCCGTCCTCCCCAGCGGTGACGCCGCATACGACGGCGCCGTCCGCACGGGAAAGGAAAGCGGTCGCAAAGCCGGCCGGTACGCCGGACTCGTCTATGATGGAGCCGCGGAGGGTGGTCTCCCCCTGGCGGGCGGCGGAGGCTGCGGGGATCAGAACGAGGCTGGAGAGCAGCAGAAACGCGATTTTCAGAACAGTTTTCATGGTGCTTACTTGTGTAATAGTATAATAGTACACCGCAAAGGTAATACGTTTTTTTGAATCTGCAAATCTTTTTTTCAAAATTTGCATACAAACGAATGCCGGAATCTTCGGGAGGGATAAAATAACTGCGATTCTATGGTTTTTGGAATGGAAATTGCGGCAGTTATTTCAATTAAATAACCAAAACGCGTATGAAAACAAAGCTTTTGATGGCAGCGATTGCTTGCATTGCCCTTTTCTCCGCCTGCGATAAGCAGGGAGTTCCCCATACCGGCGACGATACAGGCAACCTGTATGGAATCTGGCAGTTGGACAAGAAAACCGAGGTCATCCCCCAGTCCAGCGGGAACCAGACCAAGGAGATTGATTTCTCCAGCGTCCACTTCTATCTGGCCATGAGCAATGTCGGTGTCCCGCATGCTCTTGCCAAGAAGGGCAGTTTCACGCAGCTGGACCTCAAGGACGTGGATGTGGACGGTACCCTCTTCACCTACAATGCCGAACTGAAGCAGATCTCATTCCAGGAGAAACTTTGGCTCACGGAGATTGTGAATCTTGTCGTTTACGACATGGAGTTGAAAGGCACTTTCGATGTCCTGGAGCTGACCTCCGGCAGTTTCGTCATCCAGCAGAAAAACCTTCTCGGTGCGACGATAACCTACGCCTTCAAGAAGGCCCAGGCCCAATAACGGCTGTTCCGGACAAGGTTTAGACTCAAAAGCACAACGTCGCTTTTCCGCTTTGGAAAAGATCGATCAGGCTTTCACCGGACAAGTCATAGGGAATATATCTTCCGGGCGGCGGCCAGAAGCGGTTCCGCCCGGGAGACCAGGTCCCGGCCCTCAGCCACATCGTCTTCCAGTCCTGCGTAATCATCCAGACCGTCAAAGGGCAGCGCAACGTGGAGCATATTGATGTCCGTCTCAATGGCATCGAACATATCTGGCAATACCGAACAGTCGAAATCCGGCACCGTTCGGACGTCCGTCTCAATCACCTCCTTCAGGACTTCAACCGCCTCGCGCACCTTCGGGAGCTGTTCCTTCATCAGTTCTATTTGCTCAGCTGACATATCGTTTCTCTTGCACTGCAGGCATTTCTATTGAATCATCTTGCACTCCCTGTACAAGAGGAAAGAAAAAACCAATTCTACGAAGACCATTATGATAGCCAGGACAAATGGCGGAAACATGAGTCCGATGACCAAAGAAAGAATCGGGATAACAATGGATAATACGAGATAACTCTTCGATTGATAGAGCCACGAGAAAGGCATCAGATGTGCGCCAAAAATCATTGCATACACCATCAACATCTTGTCAGGGACGGCAGCAAACACCCACATGGCGATCAGTATGTATAGCATCTGGTTGACGCTGAATAGAATTCCGGCTTTCGTAAGCGGATTCCCCTTACCCGCGAAATCTATCCCAAGAACTTTTGCGAGCCCCCAGGCCAAAGGAAACAAGACTGCAGAGCAGCAGAATGTGATGAGATTTTTCGTCTCAATACCCAGATGTGTCAGATGCGCGGCCAGGATCAGCCCCCATATGACCACGGAAGCCAGAATGAAGTGAAGTCCTTTCTTCTGACGTCTTGCGCAATCTAAATGCAGTTCATTCAGTTCCATCAGGTCCGTTATATTGGTCTAAAGATACGAATTACGCGGAATAAAAACAAACACGGATAACACAAGGTCCTCAACGGCAGCGCAGGGACATTGGCGACGATAGGGAGATGCCGGGGTTGGGATACATGAGACCACGAAGGACGGCTTTCGCCGTCCTTCGTGGTCCCTGCCGGGCTTGAACCGACGACCCGCTGATTATGAGTCAGCTGCTCTAACCAACTGAGCTAAGGGACCGAAAGCGCAGGATCACCTGCCGGCGGTCCTGCACTATTTATGACTGTGTGTTGTCGATCAGCCTCAGACCTTGATCTCAACCTCCACACCGGAGGGGAGTTCAAGCTTCATCAGGGCATCCACCGTCTTGGCGTTGGAGTCCTCGATGTCGAGAAGCCGGCGATAAGAGTCGAGCTCGAACTGCTCGCGGGCCTTCTTGTTGACGAAGGTGGAGCGGTTGACAGTGAAGATCTTCTTGTTGGTCGGAAGGGGAATGGGACCATTCACCTTCGCGCCGGTGGACTTCACGGTCTCGACGATCTTGGTCGGGGACTTGTCCACGAGCACGTGGTCGAAATACTTGAGTTTGAGTCTAATTTGTTGGTTCATATCAAAACGTTTTTTACAATTCAATCCTATTCGTCGTCAGACAGCATCCTGTAGCCGCTCTTCTCAATGATGTCCTTGGCCATGGCCGGCGGGACCTCAGCATAATGGTGGAACGACATCGTGCTCGTGGCGCGTCCGGAGGACAGGGTACGGAGCACGGTG
>JAEEGL015882062.1_pt1 | contig 10163 bp, 7 predicted proteins | sample 9134231 | NCBI WGS metagenome assembly JAEEGL01 (sample SAMN16246548, study PRJNA631951) | gut metagenome | biome: gut microbiome; feature: rumen; material: fiber-attached | host: Bos | place: Iran: Karaj | collected 2018-10
CCAGATACAGCACTTCCGTCACACCCGGTACGATCTCGGGCACGGGATCAAGAGCCTTATTATCGCTGACTGAATTATCGCTGACCGTTATATCCGGATTATCAGGGTTGTCAGGATTATCAGGATTGTCCGGATTGTCGGGATTTACAGGGTTATCCGGATCAGCATTCTTAGTCCATTTTGCGTACAAAGTGATATTGCCGCTTACGGTATCCTTGGCAAAATCCCACTTATTCGTACATGCTTTTTCCTTGTACCAACCTTCAAAGCTGTATCCCTCTGCTGTCGGCGCTGTCGGTTCCTTCACCTTTCCGCCATATTCAACATGCTGAACTGAAGGGGCTGTACCGCTTACTTCATTCAGATCAAAGGATACGGTATAAACATTCTTAGTCCATTTTGCATAGAGTATGGTATCGCCCGTTACGGTATCGCTTGCAAAATCCCACTTATCAGTGCAGGCTTTTTCTTTATACCAGCCTCCGAAAGTATAGCCTTCCGCTGTCGGCGCTGTCGGCTCCGTAACCTTTCCGCCCTGTACAACATTCTGGCTGGCAGTGGCTGTACCGCTTACTCCATTCAGATCAAAGGATACCTGATGGTACACTTTTTCTCCTGTCAGATCTATCTCTGCCGGTGCACTGGCCAGATCACTTTCTTTTTCACCTTTCACATCCTCTGCCAGCACATAGATATGATAATCCGTACCTAATTCACCGCTTACTTTACTGCTGTCAAGCACGAAACTTCCGCTGCCTTCAAGATCAAACTCTGCAATATCCAGTTTCGCATACTGAAGAAGTTCAGCTCCCTCGCTCCAGCCTTTATCAGTCCAGGTTCCGTTTGTTACCACTGCTGAAACCCTGTCCGGTGCAGTACCGATAGCGGAATTCGTTATCTTATACGGAATAACGATCCTGTTATCTTCAGCTATTTCTGCTTTACCCGCTGTGATCGACAGATCACTGTCTTTAAGAGTGAGCTTATACTCTGCTCCGGGCTGTCCGGAAGTACCGGATATAAGAGACGAGAACATGATTGCCGAACGGTTCAGGTTAAAGGCGGGACTTACGCCGTTTTGATTATCTGTGGTAGGTGTTCTCAAATGCCCCGCATTACCGACAGCGCCGGCAAAGTATGAGTCGCCATGGCAATCATCAAGCATGAACCCTGCTTCAGTGCGAAGCCACCAATACGTATCCGCCCCGGATTTTATCCTGTTATTTGCATCATTGCAATCAGCAGAATAACCGTAATCAGTTCTTGTGACTTCTTTAAAATCCAGCAGAAATATCTTTTCACCCGTAAGCGCTTTAAAGTCAAAGTCATTATAACCGTTTTCATAACCTGCGCCATCATTTGCAGCAGGAGCAGCCTTGGTACTTGATGCTATGGCTGAGTTCTCAGCCGGGGTGAATACTGCCGTATTTCCGAGGAAATCCTCTCCGTTAAGCCAGGACTTCACAGTGCTTGTTGCCCAGGCATTCCCATAATCGGTAAAATAATCTTTTTTAATTGTACTGTCACAGTCCAGAAGCAGGCTCCCGCCCTCTACTCCGAAATCACCGGAATTAACGTCGAGCACCCTGTATTTAACGGGAGAAGTATCATACTTTCCGTAGTACACATAACTGCCGCTCCAATCGGCTGTGTTATCGGCAGGAACTACGGGATCAGTAATAGCCCCGGTGCCGAGACCTGTTACAGTCTTCTCACCATCCGCAAACACCTCAAATCCCGGGATATACATATCCCCGATACATAGTATCAGCGTCATGAGTATTGCAACCAGTCTGTTTGCTTTTAAGTTTCTTACTCTCATTCTCTCCCTCCCATTAATTTATTGTCATGCTGTATTCCTTATTAAAACGGATGATATCCGTAGTGCCAATAATCCGTTTCAGTATATCACTACAGCCGGTCAGTGTCAAAAAGTTGACTGCCTCTCCCCTGAAACATATCTGTTTTTCAATCGCCGGATTTTATGGTAAAATCCTCAACAGGAGCCTGACAAACGGAGGAACTTTTTCTGATGCTTCATGTTCAGATAGAGCTGACAAACAGATGCAATTTTCAATGTAAATTTTGCGGCATAAAGCATTACAGAACCAATGATGATCTGCCGCTTAACGATGTGAAGAAACTGCTGGATGACATTAAGAAAACAGACTTTCCCGGCAGCAGGGTTTACATGATAAGCTTTAACGGTCTGGGTGAACCGCTGTTGTCTCCGCATCTTATCGAGTCTATCCGTTATGCGAAAAAAAGTTTTCCTTTTGTCGGTTTTGTTACGAACGGTTATCGTCTGGATCACAAGATGACGGAAGATCTTTTATCCGTCGGCGTTGATTACATCAGTGTCAGTCTTAATGCCGTTGACCCGAAAGTTTATAGCGAGTTTCAGGGATACGGTCTTAAAGATCCCGGCCGGGCAATGAATACCGTAATTGAAAACATAAAATATTTTCTGCAGAGAAGAGATGAGCTGGGACTCAAAACAGAGGTACGGATCCCTTATTGTATCACCAAGGCTTCAAAGACTCATCTTAAAGAGTTTACGGATTATTGGAGAAAGACAGGCCGGGAGCTGATCATCCATACTATCCGCCTGCTGGAATTTGAAGAAGCCGGCAAAAATGTCCGTTACACCAGATGCGAGCACCTGACCGAAAACTTTCTGGTATTCGCCAACGGAGACGTCGGCTTCTGCTGCTGTAATCATACAAGAGCAGGTATAATAGGAAATATCTATAAAGACGAGCTTAAAACACTTTTTGAAGGAGAGGAATACAGAAAGATCGTCGAAGACAATAATAAGGGAGATTTCAGTCATCTTCCTCCTGCCTGCAGGATCTGTGAGAATCACCGCACCGACGGCTTCATGGGTGACCACTCCATGGGATATAAGTTTATCTATCTGAACAATCCCCTAAAGCAGGTGAAATGGACCTTATATACCTATGGCTGGCTGCTGCTTGCGGAATTGAAGAGATACCGTCTCACCTGGCCCTTATTCAGGAAGCTGAAGGATCTGGTATATCGTATAGAATACGGTAAAGCAAAGAACCGGAGATAAATTAATGGACAGCAAGAATATCCGAATGGCCATAACCAAAATACCCGGACTGTACTTTAAGCTGGCTCCCTTCTGGAGAAAGATAAACAGAGGCGCCCTTGCCAAGCTGCAGTATTTCTTTATATTCAGGGATTATGATAAGCAAAGACATGCGATGGATTCAGCCGTACCTCTGTGGAATTCCATCGAGATCGAAACCTTCAACAGATGTAACGGCGACTGCCCCTTCTGTCCGGTCAACCGGAATGCAGACTCAAGGCCGCCGGTAAAAATGGAGGAAGGCTTGTTCCGTAAGATCATAGATGAGCTGGGCGAATTAAACTATAAAGGTGTGATCTCTTTATTTTCAAATAACGAACCTTACCTGGACGGCCGTATATTTGAATTTATGAAATATGCCAGAGAGAGAATCCCTTCCGCTTTCATAAATATCTATACAAACGGCACGCTTCTTACAATGGACAAATACCTGCGATCCATCGTATATCTGGATGAACTGTTTATTGACAATTATGATGACAGGGGTGAGTTGTCGGAGAATGCAAAGCGTATAAAAGCATATTGCGCTTCGCACCCCGAAGCCCGCAAAAAGACCTTTATCGCCCTGAGGAAAAAGAACGAGGTCCTCACTTCCAGAGGAGGAAGCGCTCCAAACAAAAGAGTGAGCGAAATACAGACTCTTCCCTGCTTTCTGCCCTTTACTCAAATGGTGATAAGACCCGACGGGAAATGCAGCCTGTGCTGTAATGATGCACTCGGTAAAATAACAATGGGAGATGTGAATGAAAGTTCTCTTCTCGATATATGGAACTCGGCAAAGTATAAAAAAGTACGACGCATGTTAAGGCAGAGCAGACGAAATATTAGCATATGCCGTTATTGCGATACCGTTACTACAACAAAATGAAAGCAGCATAGGCTTGAAAAGCTGTCAGCCTTCAGGCTGACTGATGAGGGGCAATGAAACTTACAATAGGCATCACCGTATACAATAAAGAGAAATATATAGACCGCTGTCTGAATTCCGTCCTGAAAACAGAAGGCATTGAAGAGCACGAGATCATCTGCGTGGATGATGGTTCAACGGATGACAGTCCGCAGATCCTTGACAGCTACGCCAAAAAGTATCCGCAGGTCAGAGTGATCCATACCGACAATCACGGCGAATACAGTGCAAGGCAGGAGATCATCAAAGCTGCAAAAGATGAGTGGATTGCTTTCGTGGACTGTGATGATGAAGTAAGCGAAAAGATGTACTCAAAACTGCTTAAGGCTGCTGCACAGAATAAAAACATCGGCATTGTTGTTTGCGGTTATCAGCGAATAGATGAACACGGCAAAAAGCTAAGTCGTCCGCAAATGGTTTATTTCGGAAACAGGGTTGTCGATACCTCGAAGGATAAGAGTATTTTCGGTCTCATACCTCCCTCTTCCTGGAACCGTATTTACAGAAGGAATCTGCTGCAAAACGGACTTGAACTTGAAAACAGACCCAAGATACTTCCGGACATGCTTCTGTTCAGCAGTATCCTGCCGAATGTTAAGGCTGTAGCTTTTGTCGGCGAGGCCTTGTATCATTACCGCATAAATAATGACATGGTAACGTCGGATATGGGTATGAGAAGTTTAAAGGAAACCGAAAAAAGCATCCTCAAACTGAAGCAGTATTATAAACTGAATTATGGAGAGCGTTACAGAGACCTATTGGCATACCTGGTGTTTTTGCATGTGGGGCTTTTCTTTACCATATGCTATGAAAGCAGTGACGAAGCCGACTCATTGACAGCAATTTACAGGGAAACGCTCCGCTTTTTGAATAAAAACTTTCCGGAATGGAAAAAGAACCGGTATTTAAGTTTAAGATATATAAAAAAATATCCGCAGCTGACAAAGTCAATAATCGCTTATACCATATTTAGGCTGCCGATATGGCCCCAGGCTGCATCGCTCTGTCGCTTTCTTGAAAAGAAATGCGGTCTGCAGTTAAAATGGTGACCGGAGGATTTGAAATAATGAGAAAAACAGATATTTCCGTGGTAATACCCGTATATAACGGCGCCGACACCATATCGGATGCACTCGACAGTGTTCTTTGTCAAACGGCTGTAAAAGCTGTCCGTGAGGTGATAGTCATTAATGACGCTTCAGAAGAAGATACCACGCAGATAATAAAAAAATGGGATGAGGCGAATCCCCGCAAAGAGTTCAGACTTATCCTGCACGAATTCAAAACCAACCGTGGTGTTTCCGCAGCAAGAAATAAGGGAATAGAATTAAGCAGCCAAAATCTTGTAGCCTTTCTGGATGCAGACGACAAATGGATGCCCGATAAATTAAAGATCCAGCTTAATATTCTGAGAAAGTATCCTGAGATCAAAGCCCTTGGTACCGGCTGGGATAAGCTGAATCTTAAACCGGGAAAGCAGGTTAAAAATTCTTTGGGCTATGATCTCCGTGTAATGGATATTAAAACGGAACTTTTATATTTCTGGCCCTCTGCCCAGTCCATGATCATCGATCGTGAAGAATTGCTTAAACTCGGCGGTTTTGATGAAAGCATGAGATATGCGGAAGACGGAGACCTGCTGTGCCGTCTAGCCGAAAAATGCAGAATATATTATGTTTGCAATGAACTGGTCTCCTTAGGGCACGGTAAGAATCCCTTTGGCGAAAAAGGCTTAAGCGCTAACCTTAAAGCTATGCATAAAGGTTTTCAAAAAACTGTTAAGGGCTGTCTGAAAAGAGGACGCATCAACGCAGTCGAATATGTTTTCTTTCTTCTTTGGGAAGAAATAAAGTATATAAGACGTCTTCGGATCTCAGCCGGAATAAAGCGATCATGCAATAAAGCTCCATCCGATACTGCAAACGGAAATGCAGTGCTGAGTTTACTTAAACGTTTTGCCAAGATCTGTCTTGCCCTGCTCCGGTTTATAAAACAAAGAACTTTTTTGAAGAGCATTGAATTTCAGATCGTGGATCACTGCAATCTGAATTGCAGAGGCTGCTCTCATTTTTCGAATATATCCGAAAAACGTTTCATAGATGCAAGGGTACTGACCAAGTGTTTTGATAAGCTTAACAGTCATATAGGATACGTTTACAGTGTAGCCCTTATGGGGGGCGAGCCCCTTCTGCATCCCGACCTTATTGATATCATGCAGTACTGCAGGGACAGATTCCCTCTCTCAGAAATTAGGATAGTCACAAACGGGCTGCTCCTGGATAAAATGCCGGAAGAATTCTACCGTGCCTGTCATAAGAACAGGATACTGATATATATCAGCAAATATCCGCCTACCATAAATAAGCTGGATAAGATAAAAGAAATCCTGTCACTATATCAAGTCAGATATTTTATATCTTCCACGGTACGGGAGTTTTCCGTATGTCTTAATCCTGAGGGCACGTCGGATATGAAGTATACTTTTGAACACTGCGGCCGCAAGTCCTGCACCATAGTAAGAGACGATCATATTTATGTCTGCCCCATCAGTGCATACATAGATAAATATAATAAGCGTTTCGGACAGAATATTCCTCAGCCCGAAGGCCTGAATCTCTATGATTGCAGCACTGATGAACTGCTGGAATACCTTAAAAATCCTGTCAGAACCTGCAGCTATTGCACCAGCCGCTGTAAATACATAAACTGGAGCTGCTCAGGCGATCCTGACAAAACCGACTGGTACGGAAAAACAGATGATTGAAAAACTCAAAACAAAATGGCGTTCATTATCCCGTCCCGCACAGGCCTCACTTGCCATCGCCTGCTGCAGATTTTTCGAAATGGGCATATCGGTCCTGCTTACCCCTGTATTTACCAGACTGATGCAGACCGAAGAATATGGCAACTTTACCGTCATCTTCTCCTGGCTCGAGATCATTGCCGTATTCTCAACGATGAATCTGGCCGGCAGTCCTTTTCAGCAGGCCCTTGTGAAGTATGATAAGAGAAAAGGAGAACTCGCAGCCTCGGTAGCCGGCTTGGGTACGCTTTCTTCGATATGTGTATTTATTGTTTACTTACTCTTACGAAAATGGCTGACTCCCGTTCTGAGATTTGACGCTGTCATCTTTGCCTGCATCATCATACTTTCATGGTCATGTCTGATGTTCGATATATGGGTCGCACTGCAGAATAACGAATATAAGTATAAGGTCAAAATATGTATCACGCTTTTTGTGAGTATCGCAGAACCTATACTCGGAATCGCTGCCATTCGTTTAATACCCTCGCACATGGGCCATGCACGTTTTTATTCCGTAGTTCTTATCAAAACCCTGGTATATGGCGGCTTTTTTGTTTATTTCTTAAACAGGGGAAATTTCTATAACAGAGAATTGTGGCGTTATTTTATCGGCTTAAGTCTTCCGTTGATCCCCCATTACTTAACCGGTATCGTATTAAACCAGAGTGACCGTGTCATGATCAAAAATCTCGTCGGAAGCTCAGAGGCCGGCATATACGGCTTGGGCCACAGCATAGCCTGGATGCTGTGCATGGTTACGGGCGCCGTCATTTACTCCCTGAAACCCTGGATATTCAAAAGGCTCAAAGAAAATGATCAGCAGCGCATAGGAAAAACCGTATATGGAATGTTGATACTTGTAGCCCTCGCCGGGCTTGGTCTTATCTCTGTGGCACCTGAGGCATTATATATCTTTGCGCCGAAGGAATTCCACTCCGCATCATTTGTCATTGCACCGCTTACAGCAAGCATATACTTCATGTTTATGTATGAGCTGTTCTGCTGCTTCGAATTCTACTACGAAAAAACAAAAATCATAACGTCTGTCTCATTATTTGCCGGAGTTCTTAACATCCTGCTTAACTATTTTCTTATCCGCAGTTTCGGCTGGATCGCCGCCGGATTCACAACACTTTTCTGCCATATGTTATTAGCGCTCATACACTATATTATTTCTGAAAGAATCACTCATAAAAAGATTTCCAAAAAAACATTCAGTGTTCCCGTATTACTGTCGATCTCAGCTTCTTTCATAATACTGAGTGTCCTGATGATGACACTGTATGAGCATGTCCTTATCAGATACGCTATCATTTTAATCTGCTTAATTGTTTTGATCCTGAAAAGAAAATTGATAAAAGACTCTTTCAATCTCCCTTCTCCGTAACCAAAAAGGCCACGGGCATGCCCCGTGGCCTTCGTAATATTCAGTGTGTCGATAGGACTCAGCCTGCTGCCTTCTTAGCCTTTTCTGCCTTGATTGCTGCGGTAAGCTGGGGAACGATCTTGTTGAGATCGCCGACTACGCCGTAATCTGCTACGTCAAAGATAGGAGCGTCCTCATCCTTGTTGATGGCAACGATGATGTCGGATTCTTCCATACCTGCAACGTGCTGTATAGCACCTGAGATACCGATTGCGAAGTAGAGGTTGGGACGTACGGTCTTGCCGGTCTGTCCTACCTGCAGATCCTTGGGCTTCCAGCCTGCATCAACAACTGCACGTGAGCAGGATACTGTACCGCCGATAGCTTCTGCGAGTTCTTCAAGGATCTTGAAGTTCTCGGGTGAACCTACTCCACGGCCGCCGGATACCAGGATTTTTGCATCCATGATATCAACTGTATCGGAAACTGCCTTAACAACTTCCTTGATGGTGACATATCTGTCATTAGGTGTGAAGCCGGGATTGTACTCGATAACTTCTGCTTTTCTGCCCGCAACGGGATCAAGCTTCTGCATAACGCCGGGACGTACCGTAGCCATCTGGGGACGGTTGTCGGGGCATGCAATGGTAGCAATGGTGTTGCCGCCGAAAGCGGGACGGGTCATGAGCAGCTGATTGTGCTTCTGCTCCTGGCCGGGAACCGGATTAAGAGGGAAATCTCCTATATCCAGCTGTGTACAGTCTGCGGTAAGACCTGTAGCAACTCTTGCGGAAACCGTAGGGCCAAGGTCACGGCCTATAGCGGTTGCGCCAACCAGCATTATCTCAGGCTTGTACTCGTTGATAACTGATGCAAGCGCATGAGCATAAGGCTCGGTCCTGTAATCCTTGAGTTCGGGATCGTCAACAACGATAACCTTGTCTGCGCCGTACTCTGCAAGACGGTCAGCAAGTGATTTTACGTCAGAGCCGATAAGAACAGCAGTAACCTCGGTGTTCAAAGGAGCTGCAAGATCCTTTGCCTTACCGATCAGCTCGAATGCTATGGGGCTTATCTCATTGTCTACCTGCTGTGCGAAGACATATACGCCCTTGTAATCTTCTAATGCCATTATCTATATTCCTCCCTTCATCAAATCGCATGCTTCTCGTTAAGCTTGCCGACAATATAGGATACTGCCTCCTCAGGTGAATCGGGAGTGACTTTCTCGCCCTGTCCCTTACGTACCTTATCGGAAGCCTTTGCGATCTTTGTGGGAGATCCCTTAAGACCAAGGTTGCAATCCTCAACATCCTTGAGGTCTGCGCGTCCCCATGTGGTAATGTCAGCCTTAACAGCATCGAATATTCCGCCTACTGACATGTATCTGGGCTCGTTAAGCTCAGCCAGTGCAGTGATGAGGCAGGGCATCTTTGCTTCTACCATGTGATATCTGTCATCATAGAGTCTCTTGACTGTTACCTTCTTAGCTGCCTCGTCAACGGCGAGATCCATAGCATAGGAGATAACGGGAAGCTGAAGGTGCTCAGCTATCTGAGGACCAACCTGTGCGGTATCACCGTCGATAGCCTGACGGCCTGTGATGATCAGGTCGTAATCAAGGTTTCTGATAGCACCTGCAAGTGTGGTTGATGTAGCCCAGGTATCTGCGCCACCGAGTACTCTGTCGGTAACAAGCACAGCCTTGTCAGCGCCCATAGCGAGTGCTTCCTGAAGTACATCTGCTGCCTTAGGCAGACCCATTGTAATAACGGTAACTTCTGCACCGTATTTATCTTTTAAGCGAAGCGCTGCCTCCAGTCCGGCCTTGTCGTCCGGGTTCATTATGGTAAGCATCGCTGCTCTGTTTAAGGTTCCGTCGGGATTGAACTCTACGCCGCCCTTTGTATCAGGAACCTGCTTTACACATACGATTATCTTCACGTCTGACTTCCTCCTTACTTCAGAA
>JAEEGL016087513.1_pt1 | contig 10163 bp, 11 predicted proteins | sample 9134231 | NCBI WGS metagenome assembly JAEEGL01 (sample SAMN16246548, study PRJNA631951) | gut metagenome | biome: gut microbiome; feature: rumen; material: fiber-attached | host: Bos | place: Iran: Karaj | collected 2018-10
CCACACGCGATTGAAGTAGCTCATCACCTGGACCGCGGCTTCATTGAACCCGTCAGGGAAAGACGCATGGAGCTTTCCGCCGACGGTGCCGACGACATTTACGCGCCGCTGCTGGTCCATCGTGCCGCGCGTCGGCGAGTTGCGCATCATGTCCCGCCCGGCTGCGGTCAGGCGGTTCCGGCCCCAGTCCCCGGTCATGGCGTCCTCGCCCTGCGTCTCAGGCGTGAAGGATCGCCGGTTTCCGGAGTTGCCGATGATTTCGTAGCCGCGTCCAAGTGCGGCTTTGGTGGCGGGCCATACGCGGCGGAATATGGCGTCGAACAGCTTCATGCGTCGAACCTCACTTCCACAGTGCGCGGCGCTCCCGGCGCAGGGCCTTCTCCAAGCGCGGCGTCGATCTCCTGGATGCGGCGCCGGAAGTACTTGATCCTGCTTTCGATGTCAGCGGAAGGCGACGAAGCGGACCTCGACCCGCCTCCCGCTGATATGCTGCGGGACGTGAACGGGTCGGCAAGCTGTCTTTCGAGCTTGTCGACCATCGCAACATAGTGCGTGCGCTTTGCCTGGAGTTCTTCCGTTGTCATTGTGCCGCCTTTGCGCATACACTATAGCAAATAAAACCAGAAAAAAACGCAACGGCGAATTTTTCTTTGTGTATACACAAAAAAAGCGACACGGAAGGACCTCACAAGTCCTCTAAACCTTATCCGGTTCGTCGATCATGCGCGTTGCGCGGCCGTCACATCCCGGCGTAGAGCAGCGGAGATACTGGATGCGGTGACGTCCGTCCGCGCATCTGTATGTCGAACGGACGCGCCACTTCACCTTGAGCCCGCAGCACCGGCACACATCCGATTCGATGTACCCCAGGAACTGCGTCTCGATGTCCCGCTTCTCTTTACTCGATGACATACCTCGTCCTCCTTCTGCTGTCGATGCGCCTCATGAGATCTCCGGAAACCACAGAGACTACCGGGTCGAAGTAGTCGCGGATTGCACCGTAGGCCAGCAGTCCCGCGTGCGTGTCGCCGTAGTGGGTCAAGACCCCGCGCTCTTTTTTCCATGTCCAGAGGCCGCCGTAACGCACAGAGTCCTCTTTCGCCACAAGGCGCTCCGCGCAAATCTCCTGCCCGTAACTGAAATGCACCAAGTCGCTGGAGCCCCAGAGCGACGACGACGACGGCGCAAGCGGCTCGCGCAGGAACGAAGTCTGCGAGATCTCCTTCCAGTAGTCTGAATTGAACGCAAGATATACGCCGTTCATCGTCTCCCACAGGTGGCATTCTTCGCGGGCCTTGAGCCCAGACGGATTGCCCTTCGACCGCTCGATCTTCGCCACCTTCTCGTGGATGTACCTGGAATACTGCTTCGAAGAAAAGCCCTTCGACCATACTACCGGAATCCCCTTCGCGCGATACTCCTCCGCGACGGTGGCGACTGTTTCCGTCTGCCATCCACCGTCGAAGCAGATGCCGTCTACCGGCACCAGAACGCCGTCAGGCGTCACAAATCGCAGCGCGAGGATCGTGTCCGCCACCTTGCGGAGCGCAGGCGCCAGGAATTCGGGGATGGCCGAAGCGGGCACGCCCTGCGGCACGACTCCGCCGCGGCCCTTCGGATACTGGCCATAGGCGAGCGTTGCGAGTCGACGCCTGCTACCGAACGAGCCGGTCTCCCACCTCAGGCCGGCGTCGTCATTGACGTCGACAAACGCGAGTATGCCCCGGTCGCATTCTGGCGGCACCACTCCGGCATCAAATCCGTTGACGCGCTTGGCTACCGTGCGAGGCTCTATCCTGTAGACGCCCTGCGAGCGCGTCGGCTGCATCTGCATCTCCGAGAAGAACCGCTTCGGCTTCATCGTGTGCATGAGCCACAGCGCATGCTGGTACGCCGACACCTCCGACGCCGGATCGAAGTCGCCGTCGTCCATCATCTCCGCGCCGGACTCGATCTCGGCCCGGTTCTCCTCGTAGAACCTGCGGGCCTCCTCGACTAGCTCCGCCTTGCGCTCCGCGTCCTCCCTGGGGCATGCGTCCGCACGCTCTAGGCGCTCGATGTACGCGTTGCGGAGATCCTCGTCGCCCCACGACACGACGAACGTCTCCGTCTCGGTCTCCCATTCCGGATGCCGCTTCGGGTCCGCGAACCGCTCAGACACGTCGTCCGGTTCGATCGGCGTCGACGCCATAACCGCGGAAATGCGCTCGCTTGTCTCGCCCGAGCCCAGCACTGCGCCGGAGATCTGGTCTTCGATGTTCTCGACCGTCTGCGGATTCGCGGCATCCTCGTCCGTCTCAGGGTCGTCTATGAAGAAGAAGTCGGGACGCGCAGAGTCGATGTTGATGCCGCGCAGCGCCTGGTCCGCGCCGCGGTACGCGACGATCGCGCCGGTCCAGGGCATCCCCTTCATCGTCGGGAACTTGAAGTAGTGAAACCGCGACACGTCCTGCTTCATGTACGTCGGCGCGCCCATGTATGTCTGGACCCGCATCCGCTGCGGCGCCATCTCGACGTCCCGCATCGGCACGGCGAACTCCGGGAAGTCGGCGGATATCCGCGGAGAGAGATATACTCGCTTCCATATCTCCTCGACGACGACGAACGCCATGCCCTTGGTCTTCTCGACGACTACCATGAATGCCTTGTGTCCATACAACGCGGCCCACAGGAACGCAATCTTCACCCACGTGGACTTGCCCTTGCCGCGTGGCCACCGGACGTGCTTCAGGCCGCCGTGGAGTATCTTGGCCTCCAGCGCCTTGACGAAACGGACCATGCGCGGCGATGGCGGCCGCTTCAGGAGCGGCTTCTTCATGCCCTCGTATTCGCCTACGCCGTAAATGAGCCCGAACTCCAGCAGGTTGTAACGGCACGACTCGCGGACGCGGCGATGACGCACGCGCGGAATCGATATCTCTCGTCCGCGCGCACGGAACGCGTGCGATCGCTCGGTGGAGCTCGATTCGACCGGACGCGCCAGAAACTCGTTAAGCGGGATTGTCCCGGCGAAGTGCTGGCGGATGTTTGCCTTCTCGGCTTCCTCCTGCGCTTTGCGGGCCTGCCGCGCTGCTGCCTGCGCGGCCTTCGCCTTCGCGAGTCTCCTGGCCTTCTTCATCGTCCGGCGCCTCCAAGACTAGAACGGCATGTCCTCCGGCTCGGCGTCTGGCGCGGAAGGTTCCTGCATTGTGGGCGCCTCAGCCGATTCAATCTTCGACAAATTGAACCAGACGCGATAAGCACGGAACGGCTTGCCGTCCTTGCCTTTGACTTCGTTGGCCTTGCCGTTGCAGAACGCCGTCGCCGTGACCATCTTCCCGACGGCGAACGGCCCATCAGGCTTGCCGAAGAGAGTGACGTCTTTCGACCTGAGCTGGAAGACACTCGGGTATTGTCCGGGCTCCTCGATTTCGATGTAGTAGACTGCGCCCTTGTCCGTAGCCCGCTGCGAGCGCTTCGTGATCTTTCCGTAGATTTGTACTTTCATGGTGTTTAGTCGTTAGTTGTTAGTCGTTAGTCGTTAGTTGGCACGGCCTTCGGCACGCGCTTCGAGAATCCGTGCTTGCGTCGCATCCACGCGACGCTGTAAGCCTTGGTATAAAGCTTGTGTCCGATGTCGCACATTGGATGCGCCGGGACGCAGGCCTCCGCCCTGATCGGGCACCAGTTGGCGTCCCACTTCGGGCACTTACAGCATGTCAGCCTTGGCTTTTTCATGCCACGCCCTCGAACAGATCCATGCCGGTGTTGATTCTGCGGCGCTCCGCATCTCTGAGATTTTGGCACGCAATGCGGAAATAGCTCGGTTTGAGCTCGCATCCGACGAACCGCCTATTGTGCCTGATGGACACATATCCTTCCGACCCGATTCCCATAAACGGAGAAAGCACGATGTCGTCTGGATTACTCCAGAGTTTTACGCAGCGCTCAATCACACCGAGCTGGAGCGGGCAAAGGTGCTTCTCGTCATCGCTCTCGCGGCCTTCGGTGTAGTTCCTAAGGACATCGCCCTCGTTGATCCCGTCTGTCGCCTGGTGTCTGGATGGATAGTTGTCCTGGTATGGATAGTGCGGTGACTTCTCATTTGGCATTTTTCTGTACCAGACCGGCGCCGCCCATTCGCACCACTCGTCGCCGGTGATCCATCCATCCCTGTTGTCGTATCGCTCGGATATCCCGCTCTTGATGGGATTTGAATTCTCGCCGTCTTTTTTGAAGACGACGACATAATCAGCCAGCGCTGGACGGGACATAGCGCTGTCCGCTGCCAGTGTCTTGAAGAGGAGCGTGGCCTCCTTCGTCCTGGATGCTTTGAGCATGGGGTTCTTGTCGATCGTCACCTCGGAGTAGTAGCGCCATCCGGCGTCCTCCATGCATCTGATCATGTCGCCGCGGAAGTCCCGGAGACCTACGTAGCCCTCGCGCCCCTTGAACACGGGCTCCTGCGTGAGGTGCACGCAGCATATCCTGCCGGGCTGCGTGGCCCGCAGCATCGACTTTGCGAGAAACGCGAAATGCGCTATGAGCTCGGAGAAGGTCTTCACGTTGCCAACATCCCGCGCGCTGTTTGTGTATGCGTACATGCCCGGGAACGGCGGCGAGAAGACGGAGAGCCCGACTGAGTTCTCTGGGATGGCGGCGACGATTTCGACGGAATCTCCGTTAAACGCCTTGAATCGTTCGCCCTCTATCTGGTCAATGCAGTTTACTTTGATGTCCATGTCGTTTCCCTTTCGTTATTTATGCAACGGATACAAGCCACTGCGGCCACCGGACAGGCATTGCCGGAGCGTATTCCATCTCGTTCCTCGTCGACTGTCCGATTGACATGTGCGCGGAGTACGCCTTTACGATCTCTTCAAACATATCGGCGGCCTGGCGCTCCTTGCGCGAGATGTTCTGCACCACAGCCCCGTCTGAATCGCTGCGGATGACGTGGCAATGCACTGCGCTCGTCTGGCCGAACCGCCAGCATCGCCGGATTGCCTGGTAGAATGATTCATAGCTGTCGGACAGCCCGACGAACAACACATTGTGGCACCGCTGGAAGTTCATGCCAAAACCGGCGATGGACGGCTTGGACACAAGCACGCGGAGATCCCCGCTCGCAAATGCGTTCAGGCTACGCTCCTTGAAGTCGCTCGTATCCGACCCCTTGACCTGGACGGCGTCGGGAATCGCCGCGGCGAGCGCATCGCCCTCGGCGTTATAGTCGCACCATACCAGCCACTGCTCGTTCGATTCGTTGCAGAGCTTCGCGGCCGCCGCAACGCGAAGCTCTATTGTGTCCTTGCGCGACTGCCTGCGCTCAGCGAGCGTCAGCGCCTCCATGGCGAATAGGTATCCGTCGTGCCGCTCGTTCACCACGACATTATCATGCATGATGAGTTCCGGCAGAAGGTATCCGTCGTTGCTGTAGCCGATGTCGGAAGGCCGCCGGATCGCGATGCTCCACTCCGCCATCCACTGCCAGAAAGAGCGCCGTGCGTGTCCCTTGAGCCGCCAGTTGTGTGTAGTGTTGCCATCCTGCCTAAAGAACATCGCCAGGATCTCCTTGCCGCTCATGATGTCGAGGAATTCAGCGTGGTTGCGTAGCTCTATCGTGTCATTGGGCGCCGGCGTGGCGGTGCAGCAAAGGCGATACTCAATCGACTTGGCGAAGTCGGTTATCTGCTTGCGCGTCTTGCCGTCGTAGGACTTTAGGATCGAGCTTTCGTCGAGGACTATGCCGGCGAAGTCATCAGGCCTGAATTTGTCGAGCCGCTCGTAGTTTGTCACGTTCACTGCCGCCGGATGGACGTCGGACCTCTCGCGACACTTGACGACTTCGATCCCGAACTTCGCGCCCTCGCGCACTGTCTGGTCAGACACGGCGAGCGGCGCCAGGATTAGCACCGCGCGCCGCGTGTGCCTGACCACGTGCCGGGCCCATTCCAGCTGCTGTGCAGTCTTGCCGAGCCCGCAGTCCTCGAACAGCGCCGCGCGGCCGCGTTGAAGCGCCCATCGGACGATTTCGGCCTGCCACCTGAACAGATGCCCGTTGATTTCATCCGGCACGACATCGAAACCCACGGCCGCAACACGCTCGCGCTTTGTCTCCAGAAAAGCCTGATAGTCCGTCATGACCTGCCTCCTGTGTAAGTTACGCACGCCGTGAGAGTCGCGGCGGCCAGCCAGTAGATCATCATCCGCCAATTCGCGCGGAACGCATACGGCACAGACGCGCAGACGTCCAGCGCGATCAACACCGTCGGAAAGATGTACTCATGTCGCATCAGCGCCTCCTTCCTGCCCCTCGGCCTTGATTTCGATTTGAAAAACCTCGCCGATCTTGCTGTTGTAATACTCCACCTTGCTTGGTGGATACGCCGGACGAATCGTGCAAAACGGTATCCGCAAATCTCCGAGAAAGATGAGCTGAATGTAGACGCCTGTCGTGAGTGGGAAGTACTTGAAACTCACCCACCCTTCCGCGTTTATCCCAATGTACTTTGTGTCATACTCCAGCAGCTCTTGCGGCGTGTACCGGTCGATGCGTATCGGACGCACCGCCAGCAGCTCCGCCGAGGTCTGCCCGTGGAGCTTGGGATAATCGTGGCTAAACTTGATTATATTCATTCCGCACCCCCGATCACGAAAACGTCCTTGCGTCGGCGAGCGCAGCCTTTTCTTCCGCCGTCATGGGATCCCGCAGCTTGATCCGTTCGCTCGCCCATAGAGCGATTGCGGCATCATTCTCCCAATAGCTGTCTTCCAAGTACGTCCAGATCACCATCGCCAGCATTTCGCGGACGTCGCCGTCCTTCATCTGCTTGAGCACTTCCCTTATGTGCTGCCGCGATTCTTCTTCGGTGCCTAATTCCAGGAAAAGCGTATTGTGGAACTTCTCGACGGCCGCTTCCGCGAGTTTTGCGAGGCGCTGGATCTCGGCCTGATTGGCCTGCGCCTTCTTTTCAGTCAGATCCTCTTTGGCCTTGGCCTTCGCCGCTGCCTCACGTATCTTAGCGGGCGCCGGTCCCCAGTAGACGCTCCATGCCGTCATCCACGGTTCCCATTCCACATACGGTACGTTTTTGGACTTCGTCTTCTTGTTAGATATTGAAATGCCATGCGCCTTGTAGCGCCACTTGCCCCAGTCTTCGGCGTTTTCCTTGTCCGCATCAGTGCCTCCGGAGACGCGCACAGCTTCAGCCAGCATTTCGTCCTTCCGCAGGCTTTCCATGTGCGCGTAGCATTTCGCGTCGAAGCACTGGCCCAGCGTGCGACGCTCGCCACCGTCATCCGCCTGGACTCCGGCGATGTCGAACAGATCCGCCTGGTTCCCGCTGCACTTGCCGCACATGCAGCACCGGCTCCAGCGCTCCTTGCCGCCTTCGCCGCCAAACACCCACGATGTTCGGTCAATCGACTTCGTAAGCCGCGCGGCATGCTGCCGCACCTCGCCGACCGTGATCCGCGATTCAGGCATCACGACCATCCGCTTCACGATTGCGGTCTGAATCTTCTCCGGATATGCGGCCAGCAGCTCGAGCGCACGGATCTCCGCACGGTCCGGTTTTATCTTCTCAAGCGCCTCCGGCACCAGCTCGAGAAGCTTGGCGCGACGGCAGACCTTCGCCTCGCTTGTGCCGAGAAGCGCCGCGATCTCCGCCTGGTTTTTGCCGCTCTCCTTGAGCTCGCCTATAAGCTTCGCGTCGAGCAGCGGCGAAACGCCGAACCGGCACTCGTTTTCCGTCCGCGTTATCGACTGCGCCTTTTCAAGCGTTATGCCCTCGAAGCGCACGATCGGTATCGTCAGGTGCCCGGCGATGCGCGCGGCCTCGAGTCTGCGATTGCCGGCAATGCACAAGCCCAGGACGCGCTTCACCCCATCCGCCGGCGCCATCCGCACCGCTTCGCTGTCCGTCCATACTGCTATCGGCTGTATCACGCCGACGGCCATCACGCTCGCAACGAGCTCCTTCATTGCCGGATGATCTGCGCCCAGCTCTTCCGGCGTGCGCGGATTCCATGGCGCGTGGAATATCTCGCCTATCCGCGCGTACTCCATCGCATTTGCGACCTTCTCTTCCTGTTTTTTCGCTTTCATCGGTTGTACCTCTTTTTTTGTTTGTTTGACGAAATGGCCCTTGCCCCTTTTCCCCTCGTTCGCGCCGTCAGGCGCGTTTTCGCGAAAAATCCACCTGGACCGCCTGGATCGCGGTATCAGACGTCTGGCCGACTGCCGCACGCCGCTGCAATCCGACATCCGGACGGGCCGCAGGCGCTCCAGAGCGGCCGCCGAGTGAAATCGGGAACCTCCGAACGGCGTTGCACTCGCAATCGCGCGCACCTTCGCGTGTGCGGTCATCCTTGCCCGGGCCTCCGGAAGAACCTACCCCGGGAGGGGGGACCGGATCGGACGTCGCGACTACCCATGCCTTCAATTTCGCGCCATCCCGCTTCAGTGCCACCAGCAGATCAGGCGCTATCCGCTGCATTTCGGCCGGAGAGACGTATCCAACGATTGCACCGGCCGCATCATACCGCAGGAACTCCACGCGGCACGCTGCGCCGCGCAGGTGAATCAGCCCGGCAACGAATCCGCCTTCGACGTCCCGGCGCTTCAACAGTTCGCTATGCAGCTCGCGGCCCGTCATAAATCAAACCCCCATTCTCCATTATCTTCTATCCCTTCTTCTTCCCGCGAAGAAGAAGAAACATCACCCACGCCCGCGCGCGTACTCCCGCCCGTAGGTGGATTAGGTGGATTTAAATCGCGATTTCCCATAAACCCGCAGGCGTCCGCGCTTGCACAGGTTTTCCCGAAATCGGCGTTTAAATCCACCAAACCCACCACGGCACGGCCTAGGAGCGTGAGGCCGCCGAACGTGTATCGCGTGCGTCCTTGCCACAATTTCGGCTCTTCGACCACAAAAATGATGGAAAACTGGCGAAGATACTTATTGAGCGCCTTGCCGACACGTCGAGACGAGAAGATCTGTTTCGTCTTTTCGTCGGCGTCATCGCCCTGCTGCTCAATGATTTCATTCGACATTTCGCCAGCCGTTCCGCTCCATTGCCAGTCATGAAGACTTAGAACTACGAGTATTTCCTTCGTTACAACGTCATTCTTCAGCGGCAGCAGCGCCTTGTCCGCTTCTGCCGAGCCCAACGCGTCCAAGGCGCCTTGTTCGTCGCCGCATGCCCTACCGGCCTTTACCGAGAAGACGCCGTAGTCTGGATGGCGCCGGTTGACTGCAGCATCCACCGGCTTATCATCCGCAAGTATGGCCGAAAGGGTCGACGCGATCCATGTCATGTATGCGTCCCTATTCTGGGCGATCTCGCGCGAGAGGTCCGCATCCTGGCTCGTCGACCGGTTGAGCGACAGCGGTATGGTTATCAGCCGGTCCGCCAGGCCGCCATTGCCTTCAGTAGTGAAGATCGGATTGTTCGACGTGAGGATGATGGACGCGTTCGCCCTGAGTATCGACACGCCGAACGTAGTATAGAGCGTCCGTCGCTTTGTCTGGCCGTCTGTGGCGGCCGTCTGGATCGTGTCGCTCGCCCATGTCACTTTCGTATCGAAGTTGTCGAACACTTCGAGCTTGCCGTCGTTCACCGTGGCCCAGAACGCATCCAGGCCCTTGTCTCCATCCTCAATCTGCTGCACGGACAGATCGAGCGTCCCGTCCTGACGGACTCCGAGGATCTCCTTTATGCCCTTGGCCATGCGAGTCTTGCCCGACCCGGCTCCGCCGGTAATCAGCAGCGGTGGCTTGGTGGCGTGCGACGCAAAGAGATTCAACACCCAGAGACGCGCGTTCATGAGCCCATGCCGGTCCGCGAAGCTTGCGCCCTTGAATAGCGCAGCGGTGGCGAACGGATCGACGCCAGCCGAACCCAGCTTCCACGGAGCAAGTGTCTTGCCGCGGAGAAACACCACGCCGTCTGTGCCGTTCTGGACCATCTGCGCGCCAGTGCGGTCTATCCTGCACATCTGAGTGTCGCCAGAGGATATATATACAACGCCTCCGCGCCGGTCCCACGAGTTAGACGGCGTGACGCCCTTGGAATACAGCGGATCCACGGCTATCTGCTTCACCAGGCCGAGGATCTTCGCCATGTCGCCCTTCTTCGGATCGACGTCCTCGAGCTGGGCGGCCTTGCCGACAAATGCG
>JAEEGL016174588.1_pt1 | contig 10163 bp, 4 predicted proteins | sample 9134231 | NCBI WGS metagenome assembly JAEEGL01 (sample SAMN16246548, study PRJNA631951) | gut metagenome | biome: gut microbiome; feature: rumen; material: fiber-attached | host: Bos | place: Iran: Karaj | collected 2018-10
AATAAATTTATTTATTAATTCAGAGGGGAATCCTTTAGGGTATACTTTAAACGGTTTTTCAAGAATGAGCCCCATCATTTCCCAGTGTCCTGTCGTTGTGTCTTTACCTTTGGAGTATTCTTTCATTATTCCGTATTGGGCAATTGCATCATTGTTTTTTTTGATACCTTCAACATTTGCTAAATTACCCAGTCCGAGCCTGTAAAAATTCGGTGCATTAAGTCCGCCTGCCGCTTTAGCAACATTGCATAGCGTATTGCACTGAAATGTATCGCCGTATTCTTCGCAATCAGGCATGGCTCCTATGCCCATTGAATCTATAACTATAACAATTGCTCTTCTCATATAGAAACTCCCATGTCATAAGATATTTTATTATAATTTCATACAAAATAAAAGTTCTGCTTTTTGCAGAACTTTTAACTAAATCCCCAATCTTCACCTGATTAAATCTAAAAACTTTTTCATTAATTATGTCTAACCTTAAAATTTATCCCCTTTTTTACATTTCTTTCTCATGGAAAGATTTGCCATCACTCCTTCCGTAGTATGTTTTTCTCCCTGTGTTATTAAATATTAAAACCAGCGGTTTTGAGTTACAAGGTAATATTTTTTAATTATTTTTTACAATCGACCATGCCCCTAGAAACAAGTGTTTAAAATAATTTTTACAATATTTAATATAGTATTTTGAGGCTAATTTACACAATTTTTACTTGACAGCGTCATGTTCGCTCCAATCCTGAAAAGCGGTGTATTTGCTATAAATATAGCAGATTTTTTAATGTTACGGGCATGAATTCATGCTTATTAACGATGTTTTTTAATCCCCGAAGAATACAAAAGGTATATCACGCTCGAGTGCGTATTCACGCAGGAATTTTGTTCTTTCGTATACGGCACTATCATTAACTCCGCTATCTGCAGGTCTGTTTCTTGATATTATTTTTCTGTTTAAAAATTCTACAGGATCCGGCGTTTTTACATTGTTGTCCATATTGTATGCATATACAGCCATAGGAGGGTAGGGGTTAGTTATAAACATCTCATTATATTCTCTTTCCCCTCTTCTTATGTTGGAATTTATATTTGCAAAAGCATCTATTATTTTTATTCTTAGTTCTTCGGGTTCTATTTTGCTAAAAGGTTTATTTGAGTTTTCTTTTACAAACTGAACATATTCTTCATCATTCATGCCTGTTGCATCTTTTATTAATTTCGAAATATACGTTCTGTCTTCTTTGTTTGAACCGCCCAAAATATAATTATCTTTAAACTTCTGAATATTTTTAAAATAACCTGAGCCGGAGTCTGTCTTTCCTCCGCCGTGAACGTTTTGTGTATCGCAATTGAGTAATATCCCTTGAGGTCTGAAAAATCTGTATTTTGATTCCGGGCGTTCCGCATAACTTACGGATAATAGTACATCCGAATCCACAAGCGAAAAAGCATCAAATTTACTCAGTTGATTAGGAAACTCAAGCCCGTGTGCGAAGAATTTTATGTTACCGGTATCTACCTCTTTACCGTTTTGTGTTTTTGTTTTTATTCCGTGTGATATTGACCCCTTGGGGAATCCTATTTTTTCCCAGTCTTCATTTCCAACTTCATTATATTTGATTATGATAAGTCCGTCTTTGTCTTTATAAATACCTTTAATATTTGTTGAACCGTCAGGATAAACTTTGGTAATTGCTTTATTAATTCTGCTTGCTTTTGGGAAAGGAGTAACAGGCAATACAGGTTGAGATTTTTTTAATTCATTAATAAAATTGTTCATTTTACGGGCGTAGATATCCGCACTTTCACCAAAACTTCTTAATTCATAATCTATTACTTTTCTTCCTCTGCCCTCTGTTTTATCGTGGAAAGAGTTATCCTTTTTAACAGCATTAAGGTCTGCGTGTGTAAATATTAATGCCATATCGAGCATATTATCGTGTCTTAAATCATAAGCAGTATCTTTAAGACGTTTGGTTAAATCATTTTCATTTTTAAAATTGTTAACATATGCGAGCCATTCGTGGTGCTTTATTAATTCATTCAGTTTGATTTCTTCATCTCTTGTTAAATTAAATTTCTGGGCAATATAATATGCATCAAAACAGCTTTCCTTCGCATGGACAGGATCAGTATATCCCTCTTTTTTGGAAATATCGTGTAAGAGTGCGGCTAACAGAATTATTTTTTTATCGGAATCATTCAGATTATTATATTCAGGACTCTGTACAATTTTTTGCATAACTTTTAATGAGTGTTTAAAAATATCAAAATCGTGAGAACCTTCTCCTATTCTTGTGCCGTCATTTCTTGTATTTCCTGCTTGAACTTTACCGATTTGAGGTCTTAATTCCGGCAATACTTTAATAATATTGTTTAAAAGAATTTCTGTTTCTTTGTTGTTGCACTGTACAAAATTATCTTCGTTGAATTTATTAACGTATTTTCCTATGATTTTAACTGTCTTTTTAAAATCACTGTTTATATTTTTCTGCGGCTTCTTTGGGTAGCCAATAAGTGAAAATCCTGTTTTTGCTCTGTTGTTTTCCCTGATTTCGAAACCGAAAATGTCAAATATTTTTTGTCTTTCTGCTTTCGGAATATCTTTTAATACCGATCTGACATCATCAATAAAAGTATCTTTATCGTAATTCTGAGATATTTCAAGGTTATTAAATTCTTCATCAGTAAGTTTTGCTAATTCTGCTGCAAGTAATGATAAATCATTATTAAAATTTTTAATTTGTTTATCCGATAATTTATTTGTTTCAATTTCCATTGATCTTGCAAGTGAAGATAAAAGCGAACAATATTCCTCTGTATTTTTTGGAAGCAGAGGAAAATACGGCTTTATTTCATCTGTTATAGTATATAAATCCGTATTAGCAGCTACAAGATTTCTTAAAAATTCGTGTTTATATTCAACCGGTATTTCATTAATACTCTTTTTATCGAAGACATCAACAAATTTTGCAGCCATTAATGTGTCTCTCGGAGAAAATTTTACGGTTTTATCCATTCCTACTATCTCATTTAATTTTTTAAGCTGTAGCAGGGATATATTTTCCTGTGTATATGACAGCATGTACATAATCTGTTTAATATCAATTTCTCCTGTTGCTACATAGTCAAGAGCGGTTTCCGTATCTATTTCTTTTTCCGAATAATCAATATGGTCCATTATATGGCTTGCATACCTCATAACGTCTTTATTTGTGTACAGTCTTTCATCAAAAAGGATTTTCTTTGCAATATTAAATCTCTCTAACGTATCAACTTCTAAACTCATAGCCTCCGCATAATGCCGAAGATTTTCGTCGGTATTAATTTTTTCATTGGACCAATAAATCTCACGTGCTAATTCCTTATAAGGACTCCAAGAGGTTATAATATCAACAGTATTTTTTAAGATATTTTCATTTTCATAAAGACTTTTATCCGAAAGAATGACATTTGCAATTTCCATATTATCTTTAGAATTGATATGTTTTATAAAAGTTTCCGTGTTCTTCATAATTTTTTTATTGTTATACAAGTTTTCATCGGAAAGGATTTTTTCTGCAATCATGAACTGCGCATAATTATTGGTGTTTAATAGTAATTCTCCCGCATGATTCATAACATTTCGGTTCTCATAGAGTTTTTTATCATCATCAAAAAGCAGTTTGATAAGTTTGCATTTAAACTGAAAATTCTCGTGTAATTTTGTTACTTCAATTATATTTCCTGTATTCTTTATAATATTTTTATTGTTATAAAGTCTTTCATCACTAAGAAGTTTATCAATCATTCTGATTTTTACCTGAGCTGCTTTTTTATGATTTGTGCAATCAATTATCGGATAAATTTCATTCATAATGTTTTTATTACCGTAAAGTCGGTCATCGGAAAGAATTTTATCAATAATTTGGCATTTTGCTTGGGCTTCTTCATCAGAAGAAATGCCGTATAATATATTTCCCAGAGACATTTTAATTCTTTCATTATTGTATAGTTTCTCATCTGAAAGAATTTTATCCGTAACTAAACATCTTGCTTCAGCTTTTTCCTGATAGTCAGAAAACTGAATTATAGGTCCTGCATACATCATGAGATTTTCATTGCCGTATAGTTTTTCATCGGAAAGGATTTTATCAATAACTAAACATCTTGCTTCATATTCTTCCTGATTCTCAGTACTGAATATTGTACGCACCGCATCATTCATAAAATTTTTATTATTGTATAATCTCTCATCTGAAAAAATTTTATCAATCATTTGGCTTTTTGCCTGTGCTTCTTCAAGTGTATCGGTTGTTGAAATTGCACCTCTTACAGTATAATAACCCGGCTTATTGTTAAGGTTGTACATTCTTTCATCTGAAATGATTTTATCCGCAAGCTGAATATTATATTTATTAAACTTTAAGTTTTTTACAAACAATGTCTGTTTTTGGGGTAATGTTTTAACTTTTTGTTCAAATTTTTGTTTGTATTCTTCAAATTCTTCATCTGTTAATTCTTTAATTTGAGGATTTCCTGTTTCGGAAACATTACCTTTAAACGCAATAAAAGCTCTGTTTTGATTTGCCAGGATATCAAGCGAGTTTGTTTGAACACTGTTTATTTCAGAACTGCTTAATTTCTTGCTTATAATTCTGTTAATATTGTATTTTGGAAAATTATAAATATCATTATATTGGATTTTCATTATTAATCTCCGAATACTACAAACGGTATATCACGTTCGAGGGCATAATCTCTTAAAAATCCCGTTCTGTTGTATAATTTTTCGTTGTCATTTTCATCTTTAACAAAACATGTTTTGTTTAAAAAGGTTATTGGGTTTCCGGTTCTTTTATCAGAATTCATGTTATAAGCAAATACAGCCATAGGCGGTTTGGGGTTGGATATATACATTTCATTGTATTCACGTTTGCCTTTTCTTGTGTTTGAATTAATTGAAGCAAATGCGTTAATAATTTTTGTTCTTAATTCAACAGGTTCTATTTCGCTTAACGGTTTATTTTCATTGTCTTTTACGAATTTAATGTATTCATTGTCATTCATTCCGGTTGCTTCTTTAATTAAATCCGAAATGTAAGTTCTGTCCTTATTTCTTTCTCCGTCAAATATGTATTCATCCTTAAAATTCTGAATACTTTTCCCGTAACCGGAGCCCGAATCCGTATTACCTCCGCCATGAATATATTTTGTATCACAATTAAGAATTATTCCCTGGGGTCTGAAAAATCTGTATTTTGATTCGGGACGTTCCGCATAACTTACGGATAATAATGCGTCCGAATTCGGTAATGGAAATACATCAAATTTTATTAACTGGTTAGGATAATCAAGTCCGTGAACAAAAAATTTAATATTACCCGTATCAACTTCTTCTCCTGTTTCTGTTTCTGATTTTATGCCGCGGGAAATTGAATTTTTCGGGAAACCGATTTTCTCCCAGTCTTTATTTTCGACTTCATTATATTTGATTATAATAAGTCCGTCTTTATCTTTATAAATACCTTTGATATTTGTTGAACCGTCCTCATTAACTGTTGTAATTGCTTCATTTATTCTGCTTGCTTTTGGAAAGGGTGTAACAGGCAGAACAGGCTGAGATTTCTTTAATTCTTTAATTAAATCGTTCATTTTATGAGCGTATATATCCGCACTTTCGCCGAAACTTCTTAATTCTCCGTCTATTACTTTTCTTCCTCTGCCATCTTTTTTATCGTGAAATGAATCATCTTTCTTTACCGCTTTAAGATCAGCGTGAGTGAACATTAAAGCCATATTCAGCATATTATCATGCCTTAAATCATAAGCTGTATTTTGAATACGTTTTGTTAAATCCGCTTCATCTTCAAAACCGTTAATATAGCCCAGCCATTCATGGTGCTTAATTAATTCATTCAGTTTGATTTCTTCTTCTCTTGATAAATTGAATTTTTTAGCAATATAGAAAGAATCAAAACCGCCTTCGGTTGCGTGTGTAATGTCTGTATAACCTTCTTTTTTTGTTATATCGTGAAAAAGAGAAGCCAGCAGAATTATTCTTTTATCGGAATCATTCAGATTGTTATATTCCGGATTCTGTACAATTTTTTGCATAACCTTTAATGAGTGTTTGAATACGTCAAAATCATGTGAACCTGTGCCGACTTTTGTTCCGTCTTCTTTTGTATTTCCGGATTGAAGTTTCCCAATTTGCGGGCGTAATTCCGGTAAAACGCAGACTAATTTATTTAATTCTTTCTCTATTGATTTATTATTGCAGTATATATAGTTATCTTCGTTAAATTGTTTTACTTGTCGTTCAATTTCTTTTATAACATTCTTTGTATTTGTGTTTGTTATTTGTTCAAGTTTTCTTTCGTTGTTTCGATTTACCGGGTATCCTGTAATAGAAAACCCGTTTTTTGTAAGTTTATTGTGATGAAGTTCAAAACCGAAGTAGTCATATACTTTTTGTTTTTCTTCAGATGGCATATCTTTAACAACCTCACGCACATCATTAATAAAAGTATCTTTATCATAACTTTGTGATATTTGAAGGTTGTTAAAGTCGTTATCGGATAAAGCTGCAACGGAAGAAGATAGCTTAGTTAAATTTTTATAAAAATCTTTAACTTGTTCATCATTTAACGTATTTGTTTCAATACCCATAGAACAAACTAATGAATGTAAGAGAGAACAATATTCTTTTTGATTATTTGGTATTATGGGAAAATAATTTCTTATCAAATCCGTTACTTTATAAATGTTTTCATTAAAACTTATAAGATCTCTTAAAAATTTATGTTTAGATTCAATAGGTATTTCATTAATATTTTTCTTTTTGTATACATCAAGAAATTTAATGGCGGTCATCGTTTCATAATTGTCAAGTTTTGATGCCTTATTGATTCCTAATTTTTTATTTAATTTTATTATATCGTTGCGGTCAATTCTGTAATTTAAATATGAAATTACCATTAATGCCTGATTTATTGTCATTTCTTTGTCAGAAAGATAATTAAGTATTTCTTTTGATTTTTCTGTACTTTTCACATGAACAAGCAGATTACCGATTATTCTTTTTATATTTTCATTTTCGTATAATCTTTTATCCGAAAGAATGTTGTCCAGTAAATAAAATTTTGATTGAAATTCTTCTTCCGTGTTTGTTTCTGAAATAAGATAAGTCGCATTATCCATAATACTTTTAATACTGTGTAGTTTTTTATCGGATAAAAACTTATCAATCAGTTTGCATTTTACATTTGCAATATTCATATCCGTTGTATTTTCGATTATGTCGCCTGCATATTCCAAAATGTCGCTAAAATGTTCATTATCAAGTATTTTATCGGTTATAATGTTTATTGCCTGTAACTGTTCATCTGAATTTACATTTCCTATAATTTGCTCGGCTTTTCTGACTAAACGAAAATTTGTATACAATCTTTCATCAGATAATATTCTGTTTGCAATTTGTAATTTCTCGGGCGTGTCGACAGGTGAAATCAGTCTGTCAGCACAAAATACTAAATTCTCCTCATTGAATAAATTTTCATCAGAAAGTATTTTATTTGCCAATTCTGCCTGAAAATGATTATTAATTGAGGTGATAATCTTATATGCCGATTCCATTAATGTCTGATTATTATATAATTTCTCATCAGAAAGAATTTTATCTAAAACAAGGTATTTGTTTTTTAAATCCTCATCTGAATGTGTGCTTCTGAGGATATAAGGAAAATAATTCATAAAATCTTTGTTGTTGCATAATCTTTCATCAGATAAAATTTTATCTATAATACCGCATTTAGCCTTTGTTTCTTCAAAACTTTTTGATTCAATTGCTCTGTTAATCAGATAAATTTCATCAAGTCTTTCTTTGTCATATAATCTTTCATCAGAGAGAATTTTGTCAGCAAGCTGAATATTCATTTTGTTTACTGTCAGAGTATTTGAAATTGTACTAATTTGGCTGTCCTTTAATTTTTCAAATACTTTTGTTTTGTATTCTTCATATTCTTCGTCAGTTAGCTGATGTATATTGTCCGATACGGATTTACCTTTAAACGCAGTAATGTATTTTCCCATAACAGAAAGACCGTAGAGTGTTTTTTCAATGCCTGAGTTTTTAGTATAGGTATTTCTGTCTTGAATTACTTTACTGTATATCTTCTTATCAGGATTATTAAATGTATATTGTGTTTGTATTATCAAAATAAAATTTCCATTCCTTACATATTTTTATAAAATCCGAACATGAAAAATTTATTCTGTTAATAAATAAATTTTTAACCTGATTAAAAAAATTTGCTATAATGAGAAAATACAAGGTACAGGTGTCTTATGATATTCAGATTTTTAACAGCGGGAGAATCCCACGGAAAATGTTTAAATGCAATTATAGAAGGAGTTCCTGCGGGAATAAATATTAATGCTGACTTTATAAATACCGAGCTTGCAAAGAGGCAGGTCGGCTACGGCAGAGGAGCGAGAATGCTTATTGAAAAAGATACCGTTAAAATACTCTCCGGTGTTCGCCACGGTAAATCAACGGGTGCTCCTATTTGCCTTGAAATAGAAAACAGAGACTGGCAAAATTGGACTGTTCCGATGAATACTGCGGAAGTTGAACAAACAGAAGAAAATCTTGAATTAATAAAGTCAAAACAGATACAAAACGTACGCCCCGGACATGCTGATTTCGCAGGTGCCTTAAAATATAATCATACGGATATTAGAAATGTTCTTGAACGCTCAAGCGCCAGAGAAACCGCTGCAAGAGTTGCCGTTGGCGCCGTTGCAAAATGTATTCTTAAAGAATTTGATATTGAAGGAATTTCCGTTGTTACACAAATAGGAAATGTAAAAGCAAACACACCTCTATCTTTATTTGATTTAAAGGATAAAATAGAAGCTTCTGATTTAAGAACCTGTGATGATAATGCTTATGAGTTAATGAAAAAAGAAATTGATAAGGCAAAAGAAGTAGGTGATACTTTAGGCGGTTCTTTCAGAGTTGAATTTAAAAATATTCCCGTTGGCTTGGGTTCTTTTGTTCATTGGGACAGAAAGCTGGACGGGCTTCTTGCTCAGGCAATAATGAGTATACCTGCCGTTAAATCCGTTGAAATAGGGCAGGGAATAAATTCTGCAATAATGTTCGGTTCTAATTTTCATGATGAAATATATTTTGAAAACGGTAAATATGTAAGAAAAACAAATAATGCAGGCGGCATTGAAGGCGGAATGACAAACGGTGAAAATATTGTAATTACTGCTTCAATGAAGGCTATTCCTACAATGAAAAAAGCTTTAAATTCCGTATCAATAGATACAAGAGAAAGTGTACAGGCACATTTTGAACGTTCCGATACTTGTGCTGTTTCTGCTTGCGGAGTTGTTGCCGAAAGTATGACTGCAATAATACTTGCAGATGCACTGCTTGAAAAGTTTTCACACGACAGTATCGCTGAAATGAAGCAGAATTATACAAACTATATTAAAAGAATTTCCGAAAGGTAGTTTATGAATATTGCACTTACAGGCATGATGGGTTCGGGAAAAACCACAATCGGAAAACTTCTTGCTCAAAAGCTTAAAAACTTTTCTTTTATTGATACCGACAGTGAAATCATAAAAATAGAAAACAGAAGCATAAATGAAATCTTTGCTGTTGAGGGAGAAACTTATTTCAGAAAACTTGAAACTAAAGTATTAAAAGAAATTTTAAATTATGATAACCAAATAATTTCAACAGGCGGCGGGATAGTTATTTCTGATGAAAATATAAATATGTTAAGGGAGAATTCCGTTGTATTTTATCTGGAAACCGATAGTAATACTCTTTTTGAAAGAGTTAAAAATAACAGTGAACGTCCGTTATTAAATGTGGAAGATATGCGTATAAAAATTAGTGATTTACTGGAAAAAAGGGCTTGCCAATACAAAAAAGCGCACTATATAATAAAAACTGACGGTAAATCCCCCGATGAAGTTACAAATAAAATTTTAGGAATTATAAATGAGTGTTGTTGAAGTAAAAATTAAAGCACAGGCTGAAAGTTCGTATCCTATTATTATAGAAGGCGGATTATTAAATAATGCTTACGAACATATAAAACACTATACAAATGCAAACAAATTTCTTGTTGTAACAAATGAAACAGTATTTCCTTTAT
>JAEEGL016736689.1_pt1 | contig 10163 bp, 12 predicted proteins | sample 9134231 | NCBI WGS metagenome assembly JAEEGL01 (sample SAMN16246548, study PRJNA631951) | gut metagenome | biome: gut microbiome; feature: rumen; material: fiber-attached | host: Bos | place: Iran: Karaj | collected 2018-10
AGTTGTCCATGAGGGCAAAGGTGTAAGAGTTGTTTTCGGTGATACCGAAGAAGGCTCTGTATCCATTACAGTATATCCGGTGGTCAAATACGGGATGATCATTCCCGAGATCGCATGGATGATCCAGGAAAAGGTTAAAAAGGACGTCGAACGCTTTACCGGACTTACGGTAGAGAGTGTCGACGTTTATGTTTGCGGGGTCGAGGAGGTGTCATGAATTCCTTTATCAGAGCATTGATGTTCGTATATTCCATTGTAATAGCAGTAATCTCAATCGTACTGTTATATGCGCTTGTCGATGACGGAATCTTTGCTGACATTCTGTCGCCTCTGTCTACTATCGTTACCGGTCCCGTAAGTAAATGGATCTATCTCGGTGTGCTCATGCTCTTATTCGTCACATCGATCATATCCATTACTAACATAATTACATCAGGAAGACTTAACCGTACGAGATTAAGAAAGAACGATATCGGTACTGTTGATATCGGTCCTGATGCGATCGAGAGCATCGCTCTCAATGCAGCAAAGTCTGCACAGGTAGGTATCAAGAGCGCAAGATGCCATGTTGCACCTGCCAAGAACCAGACATTAAGAGTTACGCTGTCATGCGAGCTCTATTCCAATGTTGAGATCCCTTCTTCAATGGCCAAGGTACAGGAGAAGGTTAAGAAGGATATCGAGAGATTTACGGGAATCGCCGTTGAGCAGGTCGTCGTAAGAGTATCTAAGGTCGAGCAGGCTCAGGCTAAGGTTGAGAGCAGATAAGGATGGAAAGGTTTTTATCTAAACTTTTCGAGAAACTCCGTAACACCAAGGCTGGTGTTATCTTTGCTGTCCTGTTTTTTATAATCGGGCTTTTACTTTGCATATTCGGGTTCTTTAAGACCCTTTTTATAATTTTAATGACGATGGTAGGCTTTTTTGTCGGTTCGTTCCTCTTTTCCGATACGAGCAAATTCAAGAAATTCCTTGACAGAATTTTGCCTCCGGGGAGGTTCAGATGAGTAGAATAGAGACACGTGAGCACGCTTTGGAATTCCTTTTTCAGACCGGTTTCAGAAACGATCCGGTAAGTGAGCAGTTCAATCTGTTCAAGGAAGCAAATCCTGATATTGTTGAAGATGAAGCATATTTCCTTGACATCGTATACGGTGTCATCAATAACAGGGATGAGCTCGATGAGAAGTTTGTTCCTTTCCTCAAGAGATGGAAATTAGAGCGTCTGCCCATGACAGACCGCATCATTCTCGAGATCTCCGTATACGAGATCCTTAATGTCGAGGATATTCCCACATCCGTATCCATCAATGAGGCTGTAAAGCTCGCAAAGAAGTACGGAACAGACAGTTCATCTTCTTATATCAATGGTGTCCTGAGCAATTTCGTTAAGAGCATTTGAACTCATGTTCGATTTTGATAGTGTAAGCCGGCTCAACGGCTACATAAAACAATCTTTAAACGAGAATCCGTATCTCGCAGAGTTTTCGGTAGTTGGCGAGATATCGCAGTATACCGTGTCTGCCAGAGATCATGCATATTTCTCCATTAAGGACGACCAGTGCGTAGTTAACTGCGTAATCTTCTCCAGGAACAGGAGCCAGCTCAAGATCACGCCCGAGATCGGCATGAAGGTAAAGATATACGGCGGTGTCGATTACTATGCACAGGGCGGAAGGCTCCAGATAATCGTCACAAATATTGAAGATCTCGGAGCAGGCGACCTGCACGAGCAGTTCAATAAATTATTCAAAAAACTCCAGGACGAGGGACTCTTTGCGAGTGACCACAAGAAGAATATCCCGATACTTCCCAAAAGGATAGGTGTAGTTACATCAGCTTCGGGCAAAGTCATATCTGATATCGTAAATACGATCCGCAAAAGAAACCCTCATCACGATGTGCTTCTTTATCCGGCGAGCGTTCAGGGCGCTGAATGTCCGCCCGAGGTAATAAGCGGTATCAATTATTTCAACAAAGAAAAGAACGTAGATGTCATCATCGTTGCCAGAGGAGGCGGTTCATATGAAGAACTCTTCTGCTTCAACGATGAAGGGATCGCCAGAGCCGTTTATGCCAGTGAGATCCCTGTTATCTCCGCCATCGGACATGAACCTGATTACACCATAATCGATTATGTTGCTGATGTAAGAGCGGCAACCCCGACGGCAGCAGGCGAGATGGTAATTGCATCTTATGAGGACCAGCGAAAGGAGATCGATAACCTCGCTCTTAATCTTGATATCGCGATCAACCAGTTCGTTGATCTGAGACGCAAGGCTCTAGATGTTTATAAGAATCACAAGGCACTGCATTCTCCTGCGTATTATGCGATGGAGCAGCAGGCAGTCGTGAAGGAGTTAAGGACAAGACTCGAAGCGTTATCAGGCAAGATGGTCGAACAGACCGGATCTGACATCAATCAGATGAAGGTAAGACTTGATGCATTAAATCCCGAGAATGTCTTAAAAAGAGGTTATTCATACGTTTGTGATAAGGACGGCAATGCAATCGAGTCGGTAAACAAAGTTAACGTTGGAGACAATGTCAGCATCGTTCTGTCAGACGGCACATTGTCAGGTGAGATAAAAGAAATAGAAAACAAGCGCGGAGGTATTAAAAATGCCTAAATCAAAAGATAATGAGATCACATATGAGGCAGCAATGGCAGAGCTTCGCCAGACAGTTGCAAAGCTCTCTGAAGGCAAGGCCACTCTCGACGAATCTCTGAAACTCTACGAGCGCGGTATAGAACTCGTATCGATCTGCGAGACAAGACTTAATGAAGTAACCGCCAGGATAGAGGCAGTCAACAAAGCTAACGGCACGACTGATCCTCTTAATATCAGTGAGAGCGGGGTATGATTTATGTCCAGGGATGATATCGTTAAGCTGATGCAGAAGACCGAGGAGTGGATCACTCCCGAATTAAGATCCGTCTTTGATGAGAAGGCGGAAGATGACATCACCGTTCAGGCTGCCACATACAGTCTCTTTGCAGGCGGCAAGAGATTAAGACCAATGATGATGATGCTTACATCAGAGATGCTCAGGATCGACAGGGACATCGATGCTGACGTTAAGTATTTTGCTGCAACACTCGAGATGATACATACCTATTCTCTCATCCACGATGATCTTCCTGCGATGGATAACGATGAGATGAGAAGAGGAAAGCCCACATGCCATGTTGTATACGGTGAAGGCATTGCTACTCTTGCCGGAGACCTTCTGCTCAATTCCGCCATGGAGAGACTTTTCAGAATCTCAGAGAAGAACAACGGATACCTGTATGCGGCATCTGCAATGGCAGCCAATGCAGGCTTTTACGGCATGATCGGCGGACAGAGCATAGATATTGCATCGACAGACAAAAAGATCTCATTGGATCTCCTTATAGAACTCCAGCAGAAGAAGACCGGTGCGCTTATCGAGGCATCGATCGTTACTCCATACTATCTGTCTGAGAAAATGACCAGAACAGAGAGCAAAGATGATGAGACTGCTGTAAGCCTCAGGAAACTTGCATCCCACATCGGTCTCGCATTCCAGATCAGGGATGATATCCTTGATGTAATATCGGACAGCGCCGTACTCGGCAAGAGTACAGGTAAGGACGAGAGAGATTCAAAGGCAACATTCGTAACGCTTCTGGGCCTGGAAGGCGCACAGAAGAGATTATCGGAAGAGATCAGCAGCGTTAAATCCATCCTTGCGGATTTTGCGGATAAGGGTTTTGATACAAGTAATTACGGGACACTCGCGGATTATCTTGAGAACAGGAACAGCTAATGGATTATAAGTATCTCGGCAAGGAAATAACCCTCGAGACTCTTCAGGCAATGAAGCCCGAAGAGCGTAAAGAGTTGTGTGCCGAGTTAAGAGACAAGATCCTTCAGACCGTTTCAACGAACGGCGGACATCTGGCCAGTAACCTCGGCACCGTCGAGCTCACCGTTGCTCTGCTGTCGGTGTTTGATTATAAGAGTGACAAGATAGTTTTCGATGTGGGACACCAGTCCTATGCATATAAGCTTCTGACAGGAAGGTTCGACCGTTTTGACACATTAAGACAGAGAGGCGGCGTATCCGGATTCCCGAGGATCTCCGAGTCGCCTTATGATGCTTTCGATACGGGTCACAGTTCGACCTCGATATCCGCGGCAATGGGTATTGCCCGGGCAAGAGATCTCGAAGGCAAAAAGAATGAAGTCGTTGCGGTAATCGGTGACGGAGCGCTCACGGGCGGTCTTGCATACGAAGCCATCAACGACCTCGGCCACGCGAAAACAAAGATGATGATCATCTTAAACGATAACGAGATGAGCATCGACAAGAACGTCGGAGGATTATCCAGATATCTGTCCAAACTCAGAATATCTTCAGGATATATCTCCGCGAAGCAGACCACAGAATCGTTCCTAAGGAAACTGGGATTTCTTGGCCGCGGCCTGATCAGGATAATCCTTGCGATCAAAGACTTTTTCAGGTTTTTGCTCTACAGGAAACAGCCGTCGTTTTTTGAGGATCTGGGCCTGGTATATTTCGGACCCGTTGACGGACATAACACTGAAGATCTCATAAATGCTTTTGAGGCTGCAAAAGAGATCAAGGCACCGGTGCTTATCCATGTCCTGACGAAGAAAGGTAAAGGCTATGAGCCTGCAGAGATCAATCCTTCCGATTATCACGGTGTAGGTCCGTTCGATCTTGCGACAGGTGTTACGGGCGGAGGCAAGAGCAGTTATACGAATGTCTTTGCGGGCACAATGGTGGATCTCGCCGCACATAATCCCAAGATGATCGCCATATCTGCCGCCATGACTCACGGAACGGGACTTGATAACTTCCAGATGAAATTTCCCGCCAGATTCTTTGACTGCGGCATTGCAGAGGAACACAGCGTTACGATGGCAGGCGGCCTTGCGGTATCAGGATTCATTCCTGTTGTTGCCATTTATTCGTCGTTCCTTCAGAGAGCATACGATGAGATGATCACGGACTGCTGCTTCATGAATAATCATGTTGTCTTTGCGATAGACAGAGCAGGCTTTGTCGGTGCTGACGGACATACGCACCACGGACTCCTTGACATCTCATACCTGAATTCCATGGTCAACATGACCGTGTTCTCACCGAGAGATTATAAGGATCTTGTATGGTGTCTTACTTATGCGGTAGAGATCGCCAAGGGTCCTGTGGCAGTAAGATATCCCAGAGGTTCATCGCCTTTTGAATCAACGGGTCCGCTTTATAAATATCTCGGTGAATGCGTTAAGCCTCACATGGTTCAGGACTACGGCAATGATTTTGCGATTGTTTCGACCGGAAGGATCTCCGAAGAGGCCGATAAGGCAATGGAGATCTTAAAAGAGGCCGGCATTATGGGCAAGCATATCAATGTCGCTCTCATTAAGCCTATTCCTGCAGCGGAGATACTGGAAATGACTGGTGACATAGCAAATCTGTTCAGTATCGAAGAAGGCATCATCAGCGGCGGATTCGGCGAATCTCTGGAACGTGAACTCCAGAATGCCGGCCATGTCGGCGAAGTCATTCCTTTTGGCGTTAAGGATCCTCTTATCAAGGCCATGTCTCCCAAGGAACAGATCGCATCATGCGGCCTTGATGCTGACAGTGTCTCTGCATTTATAAAAGATTTCCTGAAGAAATAATCTAATTTTGCTTCTGTATATTTATGCAGTATTATGTTTAAATATATGGAGTTTACCAGCAGGAGGATTGCTCTATGAATTACGGAATATGTTCCAATGGTTCAAGAGATACCGGTTATGAGACGGCTGTCAGGGTTGCGCAGATAATCGCAGACCTCGGCGGCACGCCTGTTTTCGAGCCCGGTATGGATGAAGAATGTCCCAAGCTTAAAACTATTCCGGGAATTGTTTTCGATGACTTCGCGAAAACAACCATCAAGACGATCATATCGATCGGAGGAGACGGAACCTTCCTTGCAAAGGTCGCAAAATACAGGGAACTGGACACCGAGTTCGTCGGTGTCAATCTGGGTTCCATCGGATTCCTTAATGAGATAATGCTCGAAGACCTGGATAAGGATCTCGCGCGTCTTGTTAACGGTGATTACGACACCATAGACAGAACACAGTTTAAATGTGATGTGTACAACAAAGACGGCGGACTCAAGGGGAGCGCTGTATGTCTTAACGACATCATCATCGTAAGAGGCGCCAAGCCACACATTACGACACTTATCCTGTCCATAGACGGACAGATCATTGAAAGATTCAGAGGCGACGGCCTCGTTGTTGCTACGGCAACAGGTTCTTCCGCATATTCATTATCTGCAGGCGGCCCGATCCTCATGCCCAACATGAAGGACATAATCGTTACACCCATCTGTTCACACACGCTGAACGGATATACATATGTGGCAACTCCCGAGAGCGAGATCAAGATCAGCCTCGAGAGCATCGAGAGTGCTCCCCTGATCTGCCCTGACGGAAGGGATTTCGTTGATCTCGAGAGCTACGATTACGTTGTTATCAGAAGATACGATAAGGTCCTCAAGACTGTATGCCTTAAGAAAGACAGTTTCTTCAGCAACGTCAGAAAGAAGATAGTACAGAGAGGTTACTTCTATGAAAACCGATAAGAATTCAAGACAGGAACGCATTTTATCTCTTATCAGGGATAACGATATCTCAACCCAGGAAGATCTCACTGCCAAGGTAAACCAGGCAGGATTCGAAGCCACACAGGCCACGATCTCAAGAGACATCAAGGAGCTCGGTATCATCAAGATCACGCTCCCGAACAGGGCAACCAAATACTGCGTTCTCGACAGAACAGGCGATACGGCTCCCGGCAGACTTCTTGCGGTATTCTCGAACAGCATCATCTCCGTTAACCAGGCGATGAACATGATCATCATCAAGACATTGCCCGGTATGGCCAGCGCCGCTGCTTCCGCGCTCGATTCAATGCATCTCGAAGAGTGCGTCGGAACGATCGCAGGCGACGATACCATCTTTGCCGCATGCCCCGGTATCGAAGAGGCAAAGGCACTTCTTACAACAATCCAGGATATGACCGAAAAGGGCTGATCTAAATGCTCGTAAGACTGGAGATCAGGGATTTTGCGGTTATCAGCAATGTTGTTTTCGAGCCCGGGAAAGGCCTCAACGTAATAAGCGGTGAGACCGGCGCGGGTAAGAGCCTTATTGTCGATGCCATCAGCCTTATACTGGGAGCAAAAGCTTCCCGTACTCTGATACGTACGGGCAGTCCTTCGTGCTTTGCCGAGGCTGTATTCGACTGCACGGATCTTAATGATCCCGAATTTACAAAGATACTTACCGATAACGGTATTGAAGATAATGACGGAATGCTCATCATCAGCAGGACCGTCTACGACAGCGGCAAGTCCGTTGCCAGGGTCAACGGTACCGGTGTTACCAATTCGATATTAAGAGATATATCTTCGAGACTCGTTGATATCCATGGCCAGCACGATACGCAGGCGATCTTTGACGAGAGTTCGCATGTCAGGATGCTCGACAGATTCGCGGGCGGGAAGTGCATAAAGCTCGGGCAGGAATACGTAAAGAGCCTGCAGGAGTTTAAAGATCTCGTCGTACGGATCAAGGAGATCTCATCAACTCCGGATTATCTGGAGAGAAGAAGGGATTATCTCGAGTTCGCGGTAAATGAGATTGAAGCGGCAGGGTTTAAGGACGGAGAAGAAGAGATCCTGTTCGAGACCAAGAAGAACATTTCCGCCAATGAGGCAATGTTTACGAGCCTTACAAATGCAGCAGGATTCCTGTCATCAGATAATTCATATCAGAGTCCGTCGCAGGCTGTGAGCCAGGCGGCAAGAGAGCTCATAAAAGCATCACAGAACGATCCTTCATTAAAAGATATCGCAGACCGTGCACAGGAACTCGCACTGGATCTTGATGCGCTGACGTCTGATCTCGATAAAGTGCTCTCGGATAAGAATTACGATGAGAACTTAAGGGAACGCACCGAGCAGCGTATCGGTCTGTTATATGAGCTCAAGGCTAAATACGGTTCAACGATTGCAGAGATAAACAAGTTCGCCGAAGAAGCTAAGTCTGAATTAGACAGCATAGAGAAGAATAAGGATATCCTTCAGGATCTTAAGAAGGAACGTGCCGTTAAGGAAAAGGAACTCTTAAAGATAGCAGAAGACCTGTCTTCAGAGCGTAAGACTTGTGCCAAGAAACTTGAGAAAGCAATAACAGGTGAACTCGCCGATCTCGAGATGCCTAATGCCGTGTTTGAGGTAAGCTTTGTAAGAAGAGAGAAATCAAAGTTCTTCTCTCTGTCAGGCATAGATGACATATCGTTCAAATTCAGCGCCAACCCCGGCCAGGAAGTAAGGTCTCTGTCTGCCATCGTATCCGGCGGTGAAGCGTCGAGGATCATGCTCGCGGTAAAGAATGTGCTGAGCCGCGTTGATACTATTCCGACATTGATCTTCGATGAGATCGACACGGGAGTATCCGGCAAGGCATCTCTTGCGATCGCCAATAAGCTCAAGGCAATTGCGCAGGACCATCAGGTGCTCTGCGTTACACATACTGCCCAGATCGCTGCTGCATCTGATAAAGGATTTGTCCTTACCAAGAAAGTCGAGAAGGGCAATACCGAAACAATCTGCACTGTATTGGATGCGGATAAGAAGATAAACGAAGTCTCAAGACTTCTCTCCGGAAGCGATACGGATTCTTCACTGCGTCTGGCAGAAGACCTTATTAAATCATTCAAATAAGAGGCGTTATATGGGTAATTCATTTGACTGCAATTACGGAGAAGAGGAAGCTAAGATAGTAAAGTCCGGCGTTGATGCCATAAAGGCTGTCATAGACGGTGACGACATTGCCGCAAAACAGCGTCTGCTGTTTTATCTTGATAAGTTCATGGATCCCTACTATGAACAGGATACGTCTGCCATAATAGAACCGCTGATAGAACTCCTGCAGAATATAATCATCACACCTCATGAGGAAGATGTAATAGGCGAGGCCGTTCATCTGCTCTCTGCATACACATCCGGTCCTTATGAAGTTCTCAAGATGAATTACAACAAGGTGCCTGAAGATTTTAAGCCTGACGTTCTCTATCTGTTCAGCGATCAGCGTTTATAACGATCAGGAGATTTCGTTAATAACAGAGACCATATCCTGAGGGAGTCCGGCTTCGAAAACCTTCATTTTCCCCTCATCGAAAGGATCCTTATATTCGATCCTGTATGCGTGAAGGGCAACTCTGCCTATCTTTTCGTCGTAGATACCTGCCTGTTCAGCAAGATCCGGCTTCGGATTATCGTCAGACAGAGGGCCGTACAGTCCGTCACCTAAGAGCGGATGTCCCACATGACAGCAGTGAGTCCTTATCTGGTGGCATCTGCCTGTCTCGAGTTCAAATTCCACTAAAGATATGTCTGCTTTCTCATAATAAGCGAGAGTCCTGTAATGAGTGACAGAAGGTTTTCCGTCAGGAACGCAGTCTCTGATCATTACAGAGTCAGGGCGCCTCGCGATGGGAAAGTCCATTGTGCCGTCGGCAGGTTCGAACCTGCCGTAGCAAAGAGCCTTGTAGCTCTTCTTTATGTCGGTCGTGGCCATCATGTTGTGTGAATACCCGTCTTTGGCAATTATCAGAAGACCTGAAGTCTCGCGGTCTAATCGCATGACGGGGTGAAGGGTGCTGTCGGAAAGACTCGTGAGAAGTGAATCATCCAGATGTCCGTGGGACGGGTGGGTGACCATGCCTGCAGGTTTGTTAATGACCGCATAGTGCTCATTCTGGAACAGGATGCCGACGTTCGGAGGGCATTTTAAGTCTGCAGAGTTATCCTCATATTCAAAAAAGAGCTTATCTCCGGTGTTTACACGGTCTTTGACCCTGGCATGAACACCGTTGAGCTCAACGGTGCCGTATAATTTAACGCGCTTGACCCATGTGGTGCTCATCTTGAATTCGCGCCTCATTATCTGCTGGATCTCGCAGCCGTTGTATTCGTTTTCGACAAGATATTCGATTCTCATTGGTACATTCTAACAAAATATTGACATAAAGGTTATTTATTTCTACAATATTCAATGGCTTGTCAGAGCCATTGTAAACGTTCTTTGACAACTAAATAAATTTTGGAG
>JAEEGL016903431.1_pt1 | contig 10163 bp, 10 predicted proteins | sample 9134231 | NCBI WGS metagenome assembly JAEEGL01 (sample SAMN16246548, study PRJNA631951) | gut metagenome | biome: gut microbiome; feature: rumen; material: fiber-attached | host: Bos | place: Iran: Karaj | collected 2018-10
CTGTATTCTCAAAGTCAAGCAGGAAGTCTTCGAGCCAGTTGATTGACTCCAAATCAAGACCGTTGGTAGGTTCGTCGAGGATGAGTGTGTCCGGGTTTCCGAAAAGAGCACGTGCCAAAAGAACGCGGACTTTCTGGCTTTCATCAAGCTCGCTCATCATCTTGTCGTGGAATTTTTCTTCAAGGCCAAGGCCTGAAAGCATCTGCTCAATCTGGTTTTCAGCCTCATAGCCGCCAAGCTCACCGAATTCTGCCTCAAGCTCTGCGGACTTGATTCCGTCTTCCTCGGTAAAGTCCGCCTTTGAATAAATTTCGTCGCGTGCCTTTGAGACTTCGTAGAGCTTCGGGTAGCCCTGCATTACGGTGTCCTTTACGCTGAATGAATCGAATGCGAAGTGGTCCTGGCTCAAAACTGCCATTCGCTCGCCTGGAGTCATGAAAATCTCACCGGTGTCGTGATCCTGCTCGCCAGAGAGAATCTTAAGGAAGGTTGACTTTCCCGCACCGTTTGCACCGATGATTCCGTAGCAGTTTCCTGCCGTGAACTTGATATTTACGTCTTTAAAAAGCGGTTTTTCGCTGAAGTGAAGTGATACGTCACTGACTGTAATCATTTATTTCTCCAAAAAAAGTATTATCATCTAAAGATTTACAAAGATTATCACAGATTGCGATGATTTTAAAGGGGGAGAAGCCTCTCCCTATGCTGCAATGGAAAATCCATTGCAGCATACCCTCTCTCCTAGGGGCAAAGCCCCTAAAACCCCGAGTTATTTTTCAAGAACAAAAAGGTATTCGTTCACATGAATGTTTCTGTTCCTTAAGTTCCGGCTTCCGCGGAATGTGTTGTAGCTTATTTCTACGGTCTTTAATGTTCCGTATTTTTTCAGCATGTCGCTCATCTCGTCAAATTTTATGAAGCCCTCTGAGTTGTAGGAGACGACTATGAATTTTGAGTCAAGGTTTGCAATGATTTCTTCCATTGATTTTAGTGCGGAATATGGTTTGTTAAAGACGCTTCTGTTCCATCCCTGAGTTATTCCGCTCACGCGGCTCACCTCAACATCAAGCTTGTTTTTCAGTATGAGGTTCAGCATGAAGTAATTTGAGCCATAAGGATGCTGATTGTAAGGAGGATCAAGATATGTAATGTCGATGCCTTTGAGTTCTTTTGAAAGGCAGACCGTATCTTTCTGAAAGATTTCTGTTTCGCAGTCAAAATTGCTCAAGACAGGCTCTTGAAGCTCAATGCTTCCAAAAATTCGCGGTAGTGCGTTTTTTCCGCTTGCACCGAAACATCCTATTCCCGTGTTCTTGTCCTTGTAAAATCCCTTAAAAACGCCGCTTGTGTTGACGTGAATCGAGGCCTGCGTAATCAGCGGAGCAAGGAAGTATTTCTTTAATGATTCTTCCTCGACGATTGTGTCAATTAAATTTCTGTATGTGTCGATTAAAAGGGCGTTTTTGTGAGTATAAAAAACCCTCTCGCCTTTCTGGATGTTTTCATCATCTTTAGGTGCGTAGTTTTGCGTGATTATGCCGGAGATTTTTTCTTTTTCGCAGCTGCTGATTATTTTTTTTCTGAGGATGTCATATTTTTTATACGGAAAATCACTCTTGTTTGAAAGATAGCAGCTGTTGATTACCTTTGAATAATTCTCAAGGTCGTTTACTATGAGCCTTGATGAGTGAGATTTGAGCATTCTTGCAACGATGCCGGACCCCGAAAACAAATCCGCGCAGACAACCTTTTCCTGCCCGATTTTTCTTGAAATCTCATTGATTTCGCTTTCAATTGGTGCAAGAAGTTTCCGCTTGTTTCCGAGGTAAGTGATGATTTGTGTCGTAAGAAAGTCGTTGTTTTCCTGCATGAAAAAAAACCGGCTTTACTTTCCGCGTCCAATCAGTGATTTTAGCCGTGCAATCAGGCCGATTTTCTTTGGAGGAGTCTCGCTTCTTTTTCCGTGCAAAGTTTTTCTGTCGTTTCCCCTGCCCTTGCTTCTTTTTGCTTTTGAGCCGGTCTTTTTTGATTCACTCTTGTATACGGATGTTGAAGATTTTGCGTACTTTTCCTTGAAATACTTGAGGCGCTCGTCGCTTGACATGCCTGAAAGTTTTGCGATTTCCTCATCGCTTGCCCTTCGGACTGTATTCTTTGATTTGTCTCCCTTGAATGACTTGATTTCCTCGTCGGAGTAAGATTTTCTGCTTTCCTTGCGGCCTCTTCTTCCGCCCTTTTCGCTTGCTGCACCTCTGTCACGACGGTTACGCCCGCTTCTTTCACCCCTCTCGCCCCTTGAGCTTCTTCGCTCTTCGCGCTCTTCTGAATCAAGACGGATGTAAACGTCCTTGGACTTGTCTTCTTCAAAATCCTCGGTAACTGCAACCCGGCTTGGAATCTGCTTTTCGATGTAACGTTCGATTGGAGCAAGCGAATAAACGTCACGCTCAGAGCAGAATGTGTAGGCCTTTCCGCTTTTTCCGGCTCGTGCCGTTCGCCCGATTCTGTGCACGTAATTTTCGGCTTCGTTGGGTAAATCATAGTTTACGACCATCGCTAGGTCATTTACGTCGATTCCGCGGGCAGCCACATCAGTTGCAACAAGGCAGGTGACTTTTCCGGCTTTGAATGCGTCCATGATTTTAAGGCGCTTTGACTGCGGCAAATCGCCGATGATGTATTCGTTTTTGATTCCGTTAATCTGCAGCCGTTTTGAAACGATTTCGCACATCTTCTTTGTGTCGCAGAAAATAATCACGCTCTCTGGATTTTCTTTCTTGAAGATTCCAAGAAGAAGCTTCATTTTGTCGTCACTTGAAACGTGAATCAGTTCCTGATCGATTTCGTCAACGGTGATGTTCTGGGCTTCAATCGTGATTTCCTTTGCCTCACGGGTGTATTCCCATGCAAGGTTTTTGACGTAGGAATTGAGGGTTGCAGAAAAGAGCATGGTCTGACGAGCCTTGCCTTCTCCTTCGTTCTTGGGAAGAAAGTGAATGAGCTTTCGTAAATCCGGGTAAAATCCCATGTCGAACATGCGGTCAGCTTCGTCAATTGCAAGATAGCCCACTTTAGACAAGTCCATCTGCCTGCCTTCAGCCAAGTCAATCACGCGGCCCGGGGTTCCGATTATGATGTCGCATCCTTTTTTGAGGTCTGCCACCTGCTTTTCATAGCCTACTCCGCCATAAAAAGAAGCAAAGCGCAAGCCTGTGTGTTTTCCGAGTTTTTTTGCCTCTTCCTCAACTTGAACCGCAAGCTCACGGGTCGGAACGAGAATGAGTGCATTTTTTTTGCCTGAGCTGTCAGAAGTCGAGAGAATTTCCTGCATGATTGTTACGAGGAAGGCAGCTGTTTTTCCTGTTCCTGTCTGTGACTGAACGTAAAGGTCTGATCCATCCAAAGATGCCTTTAAAACCTGCTCCTGAACCGGAGTGCATGTTGCATAGCCTGCTTCACTGAGGCCAGCTTGAATTTTTTCGTTAAGATTTAATTCTGTGTAATTCATTAGATTCCTGAAAAAAAGTGAGTTATAGATAGTTGCTGTTATTATACACATTTAGGCGCGGATAGTATACTATGTATGGAAATCTAAATTAATCAGTGTTAATCTTTGCACGACAACATTTAAGGAAAAATATGAACCAGAATACAGATGAACAGAATGAATATCAGGCACAGATTTTTGCAAACCGCCTTTCAAAACGCTATAAGCTTCTTCGAAAATGGGCACGCCGTGAGCGCGTAACCTGCTACCGCCTTTACGACCGTGATATCCCGGAAGTTCCGCTTGCCGTAGATTTGTACGAGTTTCTTCCGGATGGAATGGACAGTAAAATTGATGCGGCATTGTTCTTGAGATCAGAAGATGAGCGTATTTCTCAAAATGATTTGGAAGCTGCAAAAGACAAATCTGCCAGAATGTTTGTTCACCTTTATTTGTATGAGCGTCCTTACGAAAAATCTGAGTCGGATGAGGAAAAATGGCTTTCAGTTATGGCTGACTCTTGCGCTGAAGTTCTTGGAATACCAGCTTCTCACGTAATAAAAAAGCTTAGGAAAAAGCAGAAAGGTGAAAATCAATACGAAAAAAATGCTTCCGTCAAGACTCTCTCAGGTTTTGTTCAGGAATGTGGCCAGTTATTTAAGGTGAATTTGAGCGACTATCTTGATACAGGCTTGTTTTTTGATCACCGTCCCCTTCGCAATTTTGTCCGCTCTTCTTGCAGCGGAAAGTCAGTCCTAAACCTTTATTGCTACACGGCTTCATTTTCAGTTTACGCTGCTGAGGGAAAAGCTCGCAGAATTGAATCTGTTGATTTAAGCAATACTTATATCGACTGGGCAAGATTCAACTTTGCGCTTAATGATTTTAATCCTGATGATTCACGATATGTCTTTACAAAAGCTGATGTCACCGGTTTCCTTAATCAAAAGCTTGCTGAAGTTCCGTCTTCGGATAATTCAAACCGTTATGATGTAATCATCCTGGATCCGCCGACATTCAGCAACTCAAAAGCTACGCGAAACACGCTTGATATAAACAGGGACTGGATTTCGCTTGTTTCAAAATGTCTGAATCTTTTAAATCCAGGCGGAATCCTTTATTTTTCAACGAATTCCCGTCGCTTAAAATTTGATGCGGATTTGCTGCCTTCAAAAACTGATTCCGGCCTAAAAATATCGGTAACTGATGTCACTGAGAAATCCCTTCCTGAAGATTACAAGGGAACAAAAAATAGGCGGTGCTGGAAATTTAAGGTTGAAGCGTTATAAAAAAAGCGTCCTTCTAATGAAGGACGCTTTTTTTGTCTTATTTAGCCTCTGCTTTGATACCGAAGCGTTTATTGAATCGTTCGATTCGTCCTGCAGTATCAACGAGTTTCTGCTTACCTGTGTAGAATGGGTGGCAAGCAGAACAAATTTCAACGTGGATATTCTCTACTGTTGAACGTGTCTCGATTACGTTACCACACTGGCAAGTGATTTTTGTAAGTTTGTACTCTGGGTGAATTCCCTTTTTCATAAAAATATAACTCCTATGTTCTTGCCCGATACTGTAGAAAAGCCGGTCGGCTCCGCGAAAATCCTTAAGATGGATGCGTCATTTCCCTACCGTTACCAATCAAAACAGTACCACAAGAAAGATTACCAATCATAACAAAAAAACTTTTATCAAGTCAAGGTTCTATTCTGTATTTATTGGTTGTTTCCAGATATTTCAAGCCATGCCATCTTTGCGGCGTTCTGCTCAGCTTCTTTTTTGCTTTTTCCGCTGACAGGTCCGTAGCTTATGTTCTTTAAATTGACTTTTACCCAGAAAATCCTGTCGTGGTCAGGACCGGTTTCTTTTACAAGCTCGTAATTTGGACATGCCTTGAATTTTTTCTGATGAAATTCCTGCAGGAGAGTCTTGAAATCCTTGTTTCCCTTGTTTTCCTGGACTTTGCGAATTTCTGGTATTATAAGCTCAAGAACGAGTTTTTGGGCTGCCTTATATCCTGAGTCAAGATAGTATGCTCCTATCACGGCTTCAACTGCATCGGCAAGAATTGCTTTTTTGTGCCGGCCGCCGCTCATCTCCTCGCCTTTCCCAAGAATGAGCATTTTGTCGATTCCGATTTTCAGTGCGATCGGCGCCAGGGATTGCTCGCTTACAACGTTGCTTTTTATTTTTGCAAGGTCGCCCTCCTGGTTTTCTTCCATGTCGCTGTAGAGGAATGCTGCGGTTGCCATTCCGAGAACGCTGTCTCCTAAAAATTCGAGGCGCTCGTTGTTTTCATTTTTGTGCGTGCTGTTTTCGTTTGAATAAGAGCGGTGATGAAATGCCAGTTCCAGGAGATTTAGGTTTGAGAATTTTATTGAAAGATTTTTGCAGAAACTGTTCAGCTCTTTTATTCTTTGTGAAGATAGATTTTTTTTAGAAAGAATCATTTTTGTCGTGTTTTTTAGTGTTCTTTTATCCGTATAAAAAAAATAACACAGGCCTGATGACCTGTGTTATCTCTAGCATTTTAGAAAAACAACTTGCTTATGCCTGAGCTGCTTTGATGAAATCGTAAGCATCTTTTACAGTCTCGAATTCGTTAGCTTTTTCATCAGGAATTGTAACGCCGAGTTCCTCTTCGATAGCGTATACGAGTTCGTATGTATCGAGAGAGTCTGCACCGAGATCTCCACGGAAAGAAGATTCCAAAGTGATTTTGCTTTCATCGATTTCAAGTTTTTCAGCGATGAGTTTCTGGATTTTTACGAATAATTCGTCCATCTTTGTCTCCTGTTAGTAGCGTTTGCTATTTTAAGATTAACCGTTTACTTCAGGTGTGATTACCTGACGTCCGCGGTAGAAACCACATTTAGGACAAACGTGATGTGGCAAAACAAGGTTACCACAGTTTCCGCATGTAACGAGCTGTGGAGCTTCGAGATGCATGTTTACACCACGGCGTCTGCGTGTGCGAGCTTTTGATGTTTTCGCTCTAGGTACTGCCATATATAAAACCTCACTATATGATTTATAAAGTAACGGGCTCTATACTACAGTAGTTTCCACCCGAATGTCAATCAGTATCACATTCAAACGGCTAAATGTCAATATCAGAACTGACATTTTTTTAAAAAATGTCAGTTCCATCTTTTTGGATTTGTTCCTGACTATATTATTTTGAAAGATTTGCCTTGTATTTTTCCTTTATTGCTTTTTCAACTATCGGAGGAACCATTCCTGAAATGTCACCTCCAAAGGCGGCCAGTTCTTTTATGGAGCTTGATTTTACGATTACGTATTTTGCTTCCGTTGGGATGAAAAGTGTTTCGATTCTTGAGTCAAGGTTGTGGTTCATCAGGGAGAGGTCAAATTCGTATGCGAAGTCATTTGTGTTTCGGATTCCCCTGAGCAGGATATTGGCATTGTTTTTTTCTGCGTATTCGACTATAAGCTTGTCCCACAGGTGAACCGTTACATTTTTGTATTGCTTTGTCAGTTCCTTTAGCATGGAGATGCGCTCGTCTGCGGAGAAAAGAGATTTTTTTTCCGGATTGTACGCTACTACGACGTCTATTTTGTCAAAAAGACGGCTGGCACGGTCTATTACGTTGAGGTGTCCGTTTGTTGGCGGATCAAAAGATCCTGGGAAAACTGCTGATGTCATATCGACTGAAAAAAATAACATGTTTGACTGATTATCTCAAGTGATGTATATTTTTAAGCATGAAGATTGTTAAATATGCATTTAGGGCTGTGATGGCTGCAACTGCCTGTTCTGCAGCTCTTTTGTTTTTTTCTTGTGGGTCTACAAAGACTGAAGATGTTCCTCCTCAGCCTGAAAAAACTGTTGTTGCGGAAGAAAAAACTGAGGCTGAAGTTCAACCTCCAGTTTCGGGTGAGCCTGAGAAAGAACCTGTCGTTCAGACGGAAGATGATGAATATTCACGTTCTGTAGGTGCTGTTTCCGTATCGCGGGATACTTTTGAAGAGGATAAATCCAGAATCCTTAAGATTATCGAAGACTTGTCAAAGGTAATGAAGGACATGGATTATAAGTCTTGGCTTACGTATGTAGACAAGGAATCAATAAACTATTATTCGCAGCCTACAAACCTGAAAAAAGCTCAGAGCCGTCTTCCTGTAAAAGGGCTCAAGTTAAACAGCCTTCAGGATTATTTTAAATACGTTTTTGTTCCTGCCAGACGTGATCGCAGTGTTACGGAAATCCGCTATATATCAGATACATACATCAAGGCTATTCAGGTTCAGGAAAGTCAGGATATCGTTTATTATTACTTCAATAAAATAAACGGATATTGGATGGTACATATTCCTCCAATTGAATAGTTTTTTTTCTGAATAAAAAAATAATTTTGAGAGTTGCTTTTAAAATAACTATAACTTATAATTTTTATATTGGGTGTTTTTTGAGCACTCATTAAACTAGGAGGATTTTTCTAATGAAGTCTATAAAAAAGATTGCCGGTTTGGTTTGTGCTTCTCTTTTTGCCTTTTCTTTGTCTGCCCAGCAGCAGTCTGGCGGAAAATCTGAGACATCTGCAGAAAGCGATTACTTGAGCAGTGTTGAGGATGTAGTCATCACGGAACTTGCTGCATCTGATGAACGAGATAATAAACAGCTTGCGCTTCAGTATCTTGAGGCTGCAATTGAGGATGGCCGATGTACGCCTGATATGCAGAGGGCTCTTGATTCTTTGGCTGGTGAGGGGATTACATCTCAGTCAAGAACAAAAGGCCGCTTGATGAACAACTATCCTGAGATTCGTGCCAAGGCTTGTGATCTTTTGGGAAAAGTAGCTACGGAAGAATCAAAACAGAGTCTTTCAAAAATTGCGCTTGCTGATACTGAGCCTATGGTTATTTCTGCTGCCGTTCGTTCTTTGGGTACAATCGGCTTGAACGATAACGATGATGTTGTAAATACAATTGCTTGGGCAAACAAGAAGAATGCTGTCCTTAACCCTACTTCATCACTTGCCTTTGAGGTTTTGGTTGCTTATGAAAAACTTGCTGACTCAGTGCAGGATAAAAGCGCGATGATTCAGTCTGTCGGTCAGATTGCTACAAATTACAGCTATGCAACATCTGTAAGGACAAAAGCCCTCGAATTGCTTAAAAAACTTCAGTCTTCTAATTCTTCAAAGAAAAAGGAAGAAGGAAAATAACAGGCTCTAAAAAAGCTGTTTTTGGTAAAGGTGGAGTCGCTTTGATCTCCGCCTTTTTTTTATTGTATGAAGGAGTTTGTTTATGGAACCGATTGTTTTGGCATCTTCATCTCCGAGAAGACAGGAAATCTTAAAATTCCTCAATATTCCATATAAAATAACTATACCGAATTTTGATGAGCGGATTCCTGAGGGAATGGGAAGCGAAAAAGTTCCGGAGTATTTTGCCGTTCAGAAAGTGAATGCTGTGGCTCGTACCTATAATTCTGGCTGTGAAGTTCCTTGGATTTTGGGTGCGGATACAATGGTTCTTTTGGATGGTAAGCTTCTCGGAAAACCTTCAGATGCTGAGGAAGCAGCTTCTTATTTAAAGAAACTTCAGGGAAAGACTCATAAGGTTATTACTGGAATTGCACTCTTTAACGGAAAAGTCTTTTATCTTTCATCAAGAACCTCCGTCACAAAAGTAACTTTTGCAAAAATGACTGATGCAGAAATTGACTGGTATGTTGGGACTGATGAGTGGCATGGAGCGGCTGGCGGATATCGCATTCAGGGGCTTGCATCGTGCTTCATAAAAAAAATCGAGGGTTTGAACTCAAATGTCGTAGGCTTGCCCATTTTTGAGCTTTATGATATGTTAAAAGAACAGGGCTATTACGAAAAGAAATAGCTTCTGTCGGGCTTTATCGTCTGGCTGTGTGCCAGCTTTAAAGTTACGTAATCTTCCGGGCGCATTACGCGTCACGAGAAACAGAGAATGGTGGAAAATCTATCTTAAAAAGAAGATTTTTCCGGTGAAGGAGAAACTCTATGGCAGTTGTAACCATGAAGAGTTTGCTTGAATCTGGCGTACACTTCGGTCACCAGGTTAAGCGTTGGGATCCACGCATGAAGAAGTATATCTTCGCAGAGCGCAATGGTATCCATATTATCGACTTGCAGAAGACAATCGCTTCTATTAAAGACAGCTATGAGGCTGTTCGCAAGATTGTTGCTTCTGGAAAATCAGTTCTTTTCGTAGGAACTAAAAAACAGGCTCAGCAGGCTATCGCTAAAGAAGCAGAGCGCTGCGGCATGTACTATGTAAACAACCGCTGGCTTGGTGGTATGCTAACAAACTTCTCTACAATTAAAAAATCACTTCAGAGACTCAAGAAAATCGAGAAAATGGAAGTTGACGGTACTTTCGACAATCTTACAAAGAAAGAAGTCGCTAATCTCCAGAAAGAAAAGGCAAAGCTTGAGAAGAACCTCGGCGGTATCAAAGATATGAAAGAACTCCCAGGAGTTATCTTCATCATTGATACACACAAAGAGCAGATTGCAGTTGCAGAAGCTCGCCGCATGGGAATCCCAGTAGTTGCTGTTGTTGATACAAACTGTAACCCAGAGGGAATCGCATATCCAATCCCAGGTAACGATGACGCTATCCGCGCTATCAGCCTCTTCACTTCTATCATCGCTAACGCAGTTGTAGAAGCTAACAA
>JAEEGL017187552.1_pt1 | contig 10163 bp, 10 predicted proteins | sample 9134231 | NCBI WGS metagenome assembly JAEEGL01 (sample SAMN16246548, study PRJNA631951) | gut metagenome | biome: gut microbiome; feature: rumen; material: fiber-attached | host: Bos | place: Iran: Karaj | collected 2018-10
GCTTGATTTACAATGAGATATAACATTTTGAAAACCACCTCACCGAAGGTGCCGAACCTTGGCAGAGTGACAGAAAGCCTGAAAATCCTGCTCTCACAGGCCTGAAAAGACATGTATGACCCCCTAGTTCCGATGTTTTTCCCTATACTTGGCACGCACATGAGCGGCGCAGAATTTCAGTATCCTGACCTCACTTGGAAGGAACCATGCGGGATGATGGCCCATTTGGTGGCAGAAAGTGGGGGTAACAAGGGACAATTGTCCTATTTGGTAGAGGCTCTTTGTCGTGATTTCCACCAGCACGACGATGCCGAACTCAAGAAATTGGTGGAATGGCAGAAGATTATCAAGTCGAGAGGAGCTAACAAGGAGAAGCCCGCACGACCACGTGTAGGGGCAGACTCCCGTGTCTGCCCGAAGAACGAGGGAATTGGCCTGCCCGAACAATCAGGAGAGCGGTGGCTCAGAAATGGTGTCGCTGCTCTTTTATTTGGCCCACAGATTACACAGATTAACACAGATTATTTGTTTGTTTTCGTGTTTTCCGTTATTAAGAAGAAAGGGTCGCTACGCTCAAAATCATTCAAAAATTGATTCAAAATCATTCAAACAGACGGTGGTGGATTTTCGAAATGATTTTCTATTGATTTTGAGGCTGCAGGCCGACCAAGGAAGATTTTCGTGCTTTCCGGCGTTTCGGGTGTTTTCGGAATAAAGCCCACAGCTGTTCGGGCAGACACGGGAGTCTGCCCCTACGGTGTGGTGAAATGATAGCGCAAGAAGGATGGTATTATGCTATAAAAGCAATGAGATTACACTTCAAGAGCATAGCTCCACTGGCACAAAGGTGGAGTTTATGTCCAGTAAAGGCTTTGCCCCACAAGCAGAAAGGCTATGCTCTTTGGCTACAATTGCAATGGTTTGCAGGGGGTAAGAGTGGCGTTTAGCGAACACACGTTAAACTCATGTGATTAGTACACTCTCAGTCTGTCGCCAACACGTGGCATATAGTCGGGCGAAAGGCCATTCTTTTGGTAGAGGCTCTTCAGGCGGATGCCATACATCTGGGCTATGGAGTGCATGCTGTCGCCGGCACGGACCACGTGTGGACGGTTCTTGAAGTCTTTCAGGGCACGCGTCTGCTTCTTTTCCAGATAGACCACCTCGCCCTCGCTGAGCTGGTGCTTGCGGTCGAGCTCGTTGTAGCGGGCCAGCCGACGTGCTGAGACGCCTGTCTCGGCTGCCAGCGACTTGAAGGTGTCGCCCGAGCGCGCATAGAGATAGAAGTTCTTGTTGTAGGCGTGGATGGGGTGCTCGTTGGCCACGGAGCCCGCTACACCACCTGTGTGGTGGTGACGGCCTGTGGCGCGGTCGTACTGGTGAAGCTGGTAGGTCTCGATGATGCCGATAAGGCTGTTGGCATACTGTGGATTGGTGGCATAGCCGCACTCCTTGAGGCCGCGTGCCCAGCCCTTGTAGTCGGTCCTGGAAAGGCTGAAAAGACGCTTGTAGCGTGGTTTCTCGGCGAGGAACCGGCTGTGGTCCTCGAAGCTCTCCAAGGCCGAATTATAGGCACGGAAACACTCCTGCGACTCATCGTCGTCGTGATAGATGGTGCGCCCCGACCACTCGTGGCACTTGATGCCGAAGTGGTTGTTGCCCTTGCGGCAGAGTTCGCTCTGCCCTGCCCCACTCTCAAGCAGGCCTTGTGCAAGGGTGATGCTGGCGGGTATGCCGTAGCGCTGCATTTCCTGAATGGCAACGTCCTTATAGCGGTTGATGTAGTCTTGGTAGCGCTGGTTCCACGGCGACTGGGCCGATGCCGAGAGACTGGCTGAGCCCACGAGGATGGCAGCGATGAGGAGTGTCTTGAATGTTTTCATATCGTTGGTGTGGTGCGCTGAATCCTCTCATGGGAGAGCCCCTGCGCTGTTTTGGCATACAAAATTACTACAAATAGAAAAAAAACGGAAAAAAATCTTTTTATTTAAGAATTATTAGTAATTTTGCAATTGATGAAGAGAGAGACGACCGCCGTTGTGCTGGCTCTGGGCAGCAACAACGAACAAAGAAAGAACATCTCGGCATGCAAACGGATGCTGGAGCAGTACTTCCCTGGCATTGTGTTCACACGCCAGTTGTGGACGGACCCCATCGGCATGGTGTCGCCGAAGTTCCTGAACTGCCTGGCATGCTTCAGCACCACCCACACGCTGTACCAGCTGCAGGTGGCCATCAGGAACATCGAGGGAAGGTGCGGCAACAGGAAGGCGTTTCGCACGAGGAGCATCATCAGCATCGATGTGGACATCCTGCTGTATGGCGACAAGAAACTCCATGAGGCTGACTGGGAACGGCCGTACGTGAAGGAACTGATGGAGAGCCTGCCCAAGGGCCTAACCCCGACCTTTCCCTAAAGTGAGGGGAACCACAATCACAACGTGTAGGGGCAGACTCCTGTGTCTGCCCGACAATTGGACAGAGGCCTATCCAAACACCCATTACTCCCATTATCTCCTTCACCCCTTCAACTCCTTAACCCCATAGACAAATGAAAAAAAACAACTTTTCGAAGATATTCGCCAGCGTTGCCGTCGGCATGATGATGTTTACGGGTGCCCAGAGGGCAACGGCACAAGCATTCGACGACTATTTCACCAACCAGACGCTACGCATCGACTACAACTTCGCTGGTGATGCCCACGAACAGCGCATCGCCGTCGACCAGCTGAACATGATGCCAGGATGGTATGGCAAGCGCCAACGGCTGGCTGAGGTGCCCGTGGAGGGCAACGGGCAAATAAAAGTGGTGGCACGACGGACGGGCGAACTGATCTACCGCAACTCCTTCTCGACGCTGTTCCAGGAGTGGCTCTCCTACCCCGAGGCCCTGCAGACGAGGAAGTCGTTCGAGAACGTGTTCCTTGTGCCCATGCCACGCGACACCGTGGAGGTAACCATAGAACTCTACAACAACCGTCGCGAAGTGATGACGACGCTCACTCACGAGGTGGTGCCCACGGACATCCTGATCCGCCACGTAGGCTATGAGCAACGCACTCCCTATGAGGTAGTAATGCAACCTGCCGACACGACACGCTGCATCAGCATCGCCTTCCTGGCCGAGGGCTATCAGGAGGACGAGATGCCGGTGTTCATGGAGGATGTGCAGACAGCCATCGACGCCATGTTTGCCCATGAGCCCTTCCGCTCGATGCGCGACCGTTTCCGTATTGTGGCCGTGAAGGCTCCTTCGAAGGACAGCGGCGTCAGCGAGCCTCGCCGGGGCATCTGGAGGAACACCGCCCTGCATGCCCACTTCGACACGTTCTACTCCGACCGCTACCTGACCACGCTGCACCTGAAGGACGTGCACGACTGGCTGGCAGGAATCCCCTATGAACACATTATTATATTGGTGAACACCGAGGAATATGGCGGAGGTGGCATCCTGAACTCCTACAATCTGGCCATGGCCCATCACCCGAAGTTCCGCCCTGTGGTGGTTCACGAGTTTGGCCACAGCTTTGCCGGTCTGGCCGATGAGTATGCCTACGAGACGGAGGACATCCCGATGTATCCGCACGACGTGGAGCCGTGGGAGCCCAACATCACCACGCTGGTCGATTTCGCGTCGAAGTGGCAGCAGAAGGTGAAGGCCACCACGCCACTGCCCACGACAGAGCGCAAGACGGGCATCATCGGGCTTTACGAAGGTGCCGGCTACAGCCTGAAAGGCGTTTACCGTCCTGAATACGACTGCCGTATGCGCACCAACGAGAACCCCGAATTCTGCACCGTGTGCCGCGAGGCCATCGTGAGGCTGATAGAGTTTTATTGTGAATAAAGCCCACCCCTTCCCTCCCAAAGGGAGGGCGATCTAAATAGTCCATGAATATGGCCAAAAGCTAACAGCCAATAGCTAACAGCCAACAGCTAACAGCCAACAGCTAACAGCTAACAGCCAATGGCCAATAGCCAATAGCCAACAGCCAAAGGCTCAAATAAAAAACATGAAACAAACGCTGATCATGCTCTTCATGCTGCTGATGCCCTTTGTGGCAACCGACGCTGGCGCACAGACACGCGACAGCGACCAGCTGGGCATGGCCATCGACTACTTCCAGGGCCGCAAATACCACGAGGCGCTGCTGCTGTTCGAGAAACTGAGCAAACGCTACAAGCTGAACCCGCGCTTCCTGGCCTACATGGGCGTGTGCTACTACTACGAATGGGAGTACGGCAAAGCTACGGAGCTGCTCGACTCGGTGATGCCGAAAATGGAGGTTTTTGCCCCCCACGAACGTTCGGTCTATTACTATTGCGATGCCGAGAGCCACTTCCAACTGGAGGAGTACGAGCAGGCCATCCCCCTATACGAGAAAATGCTCGGCGTGTGTTATGAAAACGAGAAGCCCGATGCCTACTACCGCATGGGCTTCTGCTACCTGTTGACAAACGACAAAGCCAATGCCGAAGAGTACCTTTCCTCAGCATTGGCCTACTATAAAAAATATCGTCAGGGTCCGGACTCGCAGGCACGCATCCAACAGCTGGAGCGCATGGTGAGCGGTCTGCAGGCCGAACTCATTCAGCGCAACTTCATCGAAGTGGATTCTTCTCCGACTGATACCATTCCATGAACATCGCTATGCCCTCGTGGAGCGTCCAGTGGGGCTTGTAGCCACATTCCGTTTCCAGTTTCGTCGTATCGGCATTGGTCTGGTAGACATCGCCGGGCTGCATGGGCAGGAACTCCTTCTCTGCCTCGCGTCCGCATGCCTGCTCAATCTCTGAGATGAAGTCCATGAGCTTCACGGGATGGCTGCAGCCGATGTTATAGACCTTATAGGGCACGCCATGCTCGCATTGCTCGGCAACGGGCTGGTGGTCGATGACCGCCATGGTTCCTTCCACGATATCGTCGATATAGGTGAAATCGCGAATCATGTCGCCATGGTTGAACACCTTGATGGGCTTTCCCTTGCTGATGGCACGGGCAAAGAGCATGGGCGACATGTCGGGACGTCCCCAGGGACCGTAAACGGTAAAGTAGCGCAGGCCCGATGTGGCGAAGCCATACAGCTTGCTGTAGGCATGGGCCATGAGCTCGTTGCTCTTCTTCGAAGCGGCATAGAGGCTCACTGGCGACACCACCTTGTCGTCCTCGCTGTAGGGCACCTTCTCGTTCATGCCATAGACGGAACTCGACGAGGCATAGATGAGGTGACGCACGCCAAAGTTGCGGCAGGCCTCGAGGATGTTGAGGAAGCCCACGAGGTTGCTCTGCAGGTAGGCATAGGGATTGGTGATGCTGTAGCGCACGCCGGCCTGTGCTGCAAGATTCATCACTTTGTCGAAACGCTCACGCTGGAACAGCGCGTCGAGCGACTCCTTGTCGTCGATGGCCATGCGGATGAAGCGGCAGCGGGGCAGTAACATGCTCTGGTAGGGCACACCCCACTCCATCTCGGCAGCTGCGCACGTGATGCCACATTCGCGCAGACGGCCATACTTCAGCCGTGGGTCGTAGTAATCGTTGATGTTGTCGATGCCCACTACCTCATCGCCACGGCGGGCAAGCATGAACATCAGCTTTGAACCAATGAAGCCAGCGGCTCCTGTTACAAGTATTTTCATTCGAATTATGTTTTAGTTTCGGAAGTTAAAGAAATTATAGAAGTCAAAGGACTTCCTTTGCTTCATGAACAAATCATTACTCCTTGAACATCTCCTTCGCCTCCTCATAGCTGTCGAGGGAGCCTATGTCGAACCGATGGCCGGGCATGGGCCAGGCATGGAGCACGGTGGTCTCGGCCAGATAGTGAGCCAGATTGCCTGGCGCATCGTAGCCGCAGCCATGGGCGAGGCAGTCGCGAATTAGGGGCAGGTCGCTCTGCTTGTAGATATAGAAAGGCGGCACAGCCCAATGGCTCACGGGCTCCTGGGGCTTCTCCTGCATTAAAAGCACGCGCATGTCGTCGTCGACGGCTATGACACCAGTCCGCTGCAGGCGGTAGAGCTCAGGCTCGTGGTGGCACATGATGATGCTGGTCTGCTTCTGGCGGAAATAGTCAACAAAGCCCTGGAACGAGAAGTCCAGCACGTTGTCGGCTGCGAGCACCATCACGTCATCGTCGATGTTGCAAAGCTCGATGGCCAGCAGCAGGTCGCGGACAGCCCCCAAACGGTTCTCGTTGGTGGTTGTTCCATCGTCGATGATTTGGATGGGCTTGCGCTCGGGAGTACCCTCAGCATGCCCGCCGCCAACGCGCTTGGATGCCCAATCCCTGAAGATGTCGGCAAACTTATGGTTGGTCACGATAATGTGCTCGTCGATGTCTGGTATGCCGTCGAGGTCGTCGAGCATACGATCCAAAATGGTTCGCCGGCCTATCTGCAGCAGAGGCTTCGGGAAGTTCTCGGTGAGCGGATAGAGGCGCGTGGCATATCCGGCTGCTATCACAACATTCTTCATTCTCGTCTTGCGTGTGCGTTAGTGATAATTGGTTTCTGTGGCATGGGCCTACATGAAGTCGACACCATCGGCAGGATCGCAGAAGAATATCTGGAAGCTGTCCTTATATTGCGGATATTGAGCCAGATAGGCCTTCGTGACCTGTTCGCGGATGGAGTCTTCGCAGGCTGGGTCGACGAGCGCGATGCAGGCTCCCTTGAACCCTGCGCCGCTGAAGCGACCTCCGTAGATGCCTGGCGTCTGGCGCATGATCTTGTAGATGGCAATCAGCTCAGGCGAACCGCACTCGTAGTTGTTCATGGAACTCTCGCAACTCTCAAACACCAGTTGGCCGAATCGCTTGATGTCGCCTTCCTGCCATGCCTTGACACCTGCCTCGACACGCTCGCACTCGCTATAGAAATGGCGTGCACGACGGGCAAAACGCTCAGGCATGCGATCACCATACTTGACGAAAAGTTCCTTGGGCACATCACGCAGGCGCGTCTGCTGGAGCTCGTTCAGGTGGATGTCGTCGTAGGCCTGCATCATCCAGGCTGCCGTCTTACATTCCGACACGCGCAGGTTATAGTCGGTTCCCGTGAGCTTACGGGTGACGCCAGAGAAGAAGATGCCGAGCCTGAAGGGCAGTTTCGCTGGTTCAGCTGCATCTGCGGCATTAGTGCCAGAGGGGATGCGCGAGTACGCAGAAGTCTCGGTGTCGAGGTAGAGCAGCTTGTCGGACTCGCAAAGCACCACACAGGCTTGGTCCAGAATGCCGTTGGTCAGGCCGACGTACTCGCGCTCGGCCAACGAAGCATAGCGAATGACCTGCATCTTGTCGAGGCCCAAGTGGTTCACCTTGTCGATGGCCATGACAAAACCGCACAGCAAGGCTGCCGACGACGACAGACCTCCGATGGGCATGGAGCCCTTTACAACTCCTCGGACACCCTGCTTCAGCGTAAAGTCCTTTTGCAAGGCCCACACGGCACCCCGCAGGTAGTCGCCCCAGTTGTTCTGTTTCTCGTCCACAGGGCGCTGCACGTTGAACGTCATCAGGCCTTCGAACGAGAGCGAGCACATCTCGACCTTGCCCGTCTCTGTGGCAGAGAACAGAAAGTCGATACCACTATTAAAGGCAAAGCCCGTGACAAGGCCATGCTGGTGGTCGACATGGGCACCCAGGGGGCAGATGCGATAGGGTGAAAACAACTGGTACAGGGCGTCGCCCTTGCCAAAGAAGGTGCGGTAGGCCTGCGAAAGTTCTGTTATGGTTTGATGATTCATTTCTTGTCTGGTTTACTTTTGAGGAAGTAAAGATCTTCAACTTCCAAAACTTAACTATTTTGCTTTTACTATTTTATTGCCATAGAAATAGTAGAACCAATAGGTGTTGCTGTAGAGGTCGCGCAGCTTTGAGTAGCGCACGTGGGCATCCTTCTCGCCACGATAAATCTTCTGGAAATCCTCATAGTCGGCATCGGCCACGTCGTGGTGGTAGGTCAGCAAAGGCGTACTGCGCATTCGGGTGTAGAGCACCAGTGCCTCACGATAATGCTTAGGCAGGGCTACCACCTGGGTGGTACTGTCGGCAGGCGCGGCTTCTGTCAGTCCGAAGTGCACCTCGTTGGCCTTCATGATGCGGGCAAAGCCGTCGAGGTCCTTATCGAGCAGACGTTGGCACAACTGGAAATCGGGACGGGGATACTTGATGAACTTATAGGAGGGATAGAACACGGGTCGCAAGGACTTGCCGTCGGGTATCATCACAGCTGAGCCTCCGCAGAGCGGATACTCAAAGAGATGCTCGCCCAGCTGACGTTTCTTGGCCAAGGCATGGATGCGCAGCATGGTCAGGTTGGAATCGCAGACCAATGACTTGCTGCCTACCTTCAACGCACCGTCGTAGTCGGCATGCTGCAGGCAATTCTCGGCACGCATACGGTAGTGGAACACGTCGTCGTGATTGGCCGTAAGCCCTACAAACAGGAACATCAGGCACATCACGAGAACATTCGACCAAAGCAGGCGCAGGGGTTTGTAGCGGGCCTTCACCTGTTTCTCAAAGGTGCTCATCTTGTTAAATAAGAACGCCACAACGGCAAAGACCAGCAATAAGCCGGCAGCCACCCACTTCCAATAGCCAAAGCTGAAGGTTCCATCGTTATTGACTTGGATGCCTGTCAGCATGGCCAAGGCCAGGAGCGAGGGGAAGAAGGTCAGCGAATGGGCGCGATGCGTCAGTTTCGTCACGGCCAGCACACCCAAATGGAGCACGTACAGGGCCACGGTGATGAGAACTGCGCCGATGGTTCGCTCGTAGTGCGTCTGCCCTCCGGAGAGAAGGTGCTGCGTGGCCATCATCACATCTGCCTGATAGAAGAAGAGGTAGGAGAATGTGAAGGTAATGAAAAGCACCGCACATAACGTGCGCATGAGCGGTGCACTATTCAGTTGATTTGATTTGTTCAAAATCAGCAGCAATCGTTAACGGATTCTACAATCAGTTCTTCTTCAGCACTACAGCCGAACGTGCGGGGATGTAGAGCTTCAGCCACTCCTTGTGGTCCTTCACGTAAAGCGGATCGAAGTTGGTGAAGTGAGTAATGCTGTCGTCAGCAAACCCATTGCCACCGAACTCCTTAGCATCGGTGTTCAGCACCACGTCGTAGCTGCCCGTGGGCACGAGGAAGCCGTAGTCGGTAAACGACTTGGTCGGCGAGAAGTTGAACACAAACACGAGATCGCCACGCATATAGGCCAGAATCTGGTCGCCGTCGTTGTGCCAGATTTCCTGGATCTTGGTGCGGTTGAAGTTGCGCTCGCTCTTGATGACCTTCAACATCTCGCGGTCGAAGTCGCCCAGCCAATGGTAGCAGAGTTCCTTGTTGTCGACAAGGTTCCATTGGCGACGTGCATACTTGTGGCTCCAGCCGTTGCCCTCACGCGGGAAGTCAATCCACTCGGGATGTCCGAACTCGTTGCCCATGAAGTTAAGGTAGCCACCGTTGATGGTGGATGCTGTGACGAGGCGAATCATCTTGTGCAGGGCGATGCCGCGGTTAGCCACGTCGTTCTCGTCGCCCTTCTTGAAGTGCCAGTACATATCGGCATCGATGAGACGGAAGATGATGGTCTTGTCGCCCACAAGTGCCTGGTCGTGGCTCTCGCAATAGCTGATGGTCTTCTCATCGGCACGGCGGTTCTTCACCTCCCAGAAGATGCTGCTGGGCTTCCAATCCTCGTCCTTCAACTCCTTGATGGTCTTGATCCAGTAGTCGGGCACGTTCATGGCCATGCGATAGTCGAAGCCGAAGCCGCCATCCTCGAACTTGGCTGCGAGGCCTGGCATGCCGGAGACTTCCTCGGCAATGGTGATGGCATTGGGATTCTCCTCGTGAATCAGGCAGTTGGCCAACGTGAGATAGCAAATGGCATTGTCGTCCTCGTGACCATTGAAGTAGTCGCCATAGCCGCAAAAAGCCTCGCCCAGTCCGTGGCTATAGTAGAGCATCGACGTCACACCATCGAAGCGGAAGCCATCGAAGTGGAACTCGCCCAGCCAGTAGCGGCAGTTGGAAAGCAGGAAGTGCACGACCTCGTCCTTGCCATAGTCGAAGCAGAGCGAATCCCAGGCTGGATGCTCATGGCGATCGCCGGGATAGAAATACTGGTTGGGATCGCCAGCCAGATTGCCCAGACC
>JAEEGL017250704.1_pt1 | contig 10163 bp, 6 predicted proteins | sample 9134231 | NCBI WGS metagenome assembly JAEEGL01 (sample SAMN16246548, study PRJNA631951) | gut metagenome | biome: gut microbiome; feature: rumen; material: fiber-attached | host: Bos | place: Iran: Karaj | collected 2018-10
ATATTATAATATCTTTCCATAAAACTTTTATGTAACTTTGAATAATTGTTTGGCATTAAAACAGATAAATTCATTCCTTTTAATTCTTCAGGTTTATATTTAAAAAAATTATCAACTTCTGGATTTGTTTCTTCAATTAAACCTTCTTTTCCTTTATCTCCATTTGCAATAATAATTCCAGTTTCTTTATTAAATAACATAGAATAATAATTTTGAGAAATATGTTCTGAAAAAATTTCATTTTTTCTTCTTATTTTTCTAAATCTCTTTTTTTTTAAATCATCGCCGCCAAATTGTGCAACATATTCACTATATAAATCAAATAAATCATTAACACCATTGTATATTAATAATAATTTATCCCATAATTTTTCAACTTTTCCTTTTGTTATTCTAATTTTATCAGTTAAATGAAATATTTTATTAAAATCAATTTGTTTATTAATATCTAATTGAGCATTTCTGAAAATTTTCCAAAATTCTAAAGACAAATTAACATCATTATTCATTTCATCAACGAAATTTTGACTTAAATCATCATATTTAAAATATATTGTTACATTTAAATCTTCTAATGAAGTACAAGGCTCATTTGGTGGTTTTAATTTTTCTACTAAAGCTTTTGAAATTTTTAATTTTAATCTTTCAAAAGAAGATTGTTCTTGTAAAGTTAATTTCATTTCTTTTACTTTTTTATAATAATACATTGCTTGACAATAATTTCCAATAATATCTAAATAATATATTGAAAGATTAATTATTAAATCTGGAGAATAATAATTTTGAGTAATGAAATAATTCATTATTATTATTATGAAATTAATTAAATATACTTTATCTTCTATATTTGGTTTACTTCTATCACTCCATTCATTTGTTATTGGTAAATATAATTTATTTTTGTTTTTTGATAAACAATTTGGATTTGGACATTCTATTGAATGCATTTGCATTATTCCTGCTAATAAAGCTTTATCTTCTGGATTTCCTTCAATATGATTTATTTTATCTATTAAATTTTTAATGTAATAAAGGAAATAATTTTTATTTGTTATTTTATAAAATGGAGTATCTAAAAATATATTTTCTTCTATTTTATATTTTAAATTCATGTAAAAATATAATATAATTACTCCTGCAACTGTATAAATTATTCCTTTTTCATTAAAGTCTATATAAGCAAATAACATACTAAAAAAACTTGTCCATAAGTATAATATATGAAATAATCCAACAAAATTATTTGTCATTTTATCATAATATAAATAATGATTTAAATAAAATTTAAAGAATAATGCACTTACTATTAAATTATATAATAAAAAGATTTCTTTAGATAAATATTTAGCTTGGATTAAAAAAACAGAAAAACAAATTGAATTGAATGTAATATATATTTCATAATTACAAGAAATTCTAGAATAGAAAGAAGTAGATAAATATATTGAATCACAGTAAAAAAATTGAATTAAAAAAGCTAAAATAATTGTAATTATAAGTAATAAAATAGAAATAATAACAATAGCTAAATTATCTTTTAATTTACATGAAACATTTGAAAAATATTGATTTTTATCATCTTCACCAAAACAAAAATTTGAGAAAACTAAATCTAAAATAATATTAAGAAAAATATAATTAAAGCATTTAATAAAATAGTTAATAATAACTTCTTTATAAGAATAAAAAGAATTCTTTTTAATTTTTGAACAAACAATTAAAAAATAAAAAGTAAATAAAGAAATAACAATAAATAAAACAATAATACAAATTTTAAATTCATAATATTTATTACGAAGAAGATCTTTAAATCTTAAAATTTTTTGAATATAATATAATATTTTATCAGATTTTGCTTTATTTATTTCAAATACTTCAATTTGATAAGCAAAAAAACCAGAAATTAATTGCATATATGATATTCCTATAAATATTAAACATTCCATTTTTGAAGGATTTTGATTTGATAATAATAAATCTATTAAAACAAAAAACTTTTCTCCAAATGATAATGAATCTTTTTGGAATAAAGAAATTTCTTTTGACATTTTTTAATTTTAAATTATAAGTTTTTATGTTTTTTCATATTTTTTTGAAAATATTAAATTATTATATTCAATTATATATTTTTTTTATTTATTATATTAAATATAATTATTTTATTAATTACAATATATAATAATTTTATTAACCAATTTTTCTTTTATTTGATTTTATTTTTATTATATCATTTTTAATTATTGAATTAAAGTTTTCTTCATCTTGATATATTTTTTTTTTTATATTATTTATTAAATTATTTTTTTCTTTATTTTTCCCAATCTTTTTATCTTTATTAATTTTATTAATTTTATTTTTTTTTTTCATTTTTTTCCCAAGCATTTTTTCATTTTTTTTATTAGTGTTTTTTTCTATATTTTGATGAGATTTATTTTCTGAAATTTTATCATTTATTATTTCAGATTTTTCTTTATTTTCATCATCAATTGAAATATTATTATCTATATTATTATTATTATTAAGATTTTTATTCTCTTCTTTATTATTATTATCATTTTTATTAATTTTTAAATTACTTACAAATTTTTTAAATGTATCAAGTTCTGTCATATTTTCAATTCTTTCTAAATTAAAATTATCTAAATCTTGAATTAAATTAGTTTCCTTATTAAATTCATTTAGATTTTTTTCTGATTTATTTTCTGATTTTTCATTTAATGATTGATTATCAGAAAATAAATTAATTACATTAGGATCATTTGCTAATAACAATTGTAAATAATCTGGTTGATCATTTTCTTTTATAATGTCATTATTATTATTTTTTTCGGGGTTTTCAATATTTTCATTTGTTATTTCCATTTCTTTATTTTTTTCTTTATTTTCTTTAGTTAATAATTCTTTAACTTTTTCAATATTTTTTTCTTTATTTTCTTTCTTAATTTGTTCTTTTTCTTTTTTATTCATTTTTTCTTTTTCTTTTTTTTCAATATTACTTTCTTTATTAATCATTTCATAATTTTTTTTATAATTACTATAATTTTGTTCTTCTTCTAATTGAAAATTTTCTTGATTAATTAATTCATCATTATTCATTTCAACATTAAATAATGATTCAGTACCTTTTTTTATTTCTTCATTTAAAGTTTGATAATCATAGAATTTTCCTTGAAAATCACTTGAAGAAATTGAATTACAATAATTACTTAAGTCAACTTCATTATGAGCAATTTCTTCATTTATTTCTTCTTTATTAATATTATCTTTTTGAACACCATCATTATTCTTATTATTATTACTATTATTATTATTATTATTATAAAAATTTTTTTCTTTATTCTCAATAAATAAAGTTAATTCGTTTAAATTATTATTTTGTTTGTATTCTATTATATTATTATTTTTTTTTTCATTATTATTTTCTATATTTTGGTAAATTTGTGATAATATATTTTTTTCTGTTTTATTTAAAGTAAAATTCTTGTTTGTTATTATTTGAAATGTATTATTTGATTTTATTTTTTCTATTTTTGGATAATTTTCTAATTTCCAAATATCATTTTTTTGTAATAATATTTGATTTAACTTCCAATTTAATTTTATTAATTCTAATTTAGATAAAAAACTGAATTTTTTTTTAAGGCTTTCTAAATAAATTTTTTTTTTATCTTCTTCCATTTTTGTATGACAATAAATAATATTTTTTATAATATCATTAACTTTTTGTTTTTTTTCAAAATTTATCCTTAAATTAAAAGTCAATTAACAACAATTAATAAATAAATAAATAATATTTTAATTAATTAAATTTAAATTGATTAAATTAAAATAAAAACAAATTTAAATAATAAAATGAGAAATATAAATCAAGATCTTCAAAAAATAAAAAAAATGGAAATTGAAGAAGAATATAATAAAAGACATCAACAATTTATTTCAGAAAGAATAAATAATCAAAGAAATTTAAACTTATTTTCAATTTCTGATAATAAAAATGAGAATAATGAAGATATCCAAATGAATAATTTAATAGTAGATATAAATTTAATAAATGAAACACTTCAAAATTTATTATATTTAAATAATAAATCAGATAAAAATTATATTCTAACTCAACTAAAAACTTTAAGAAAGGAATTATCAAAAAATTCAATAAGTAAAAATGATATTAATAATATATTAAATAAATTTCCAAATATAATTGGCGGTCTTTCTAATTATGCTTTAGATTTTAGAAATTCAGAAATACAATTCGAAACAATTTGGGTACTTAATAATTTAAGTATTTTTTGTTATAATTTTAACTTAAATTTTCAATTTAATCATATTAATCAACTTTTAATTCAAATATTAAAACTTGATAAAAATTTTACTCAAAGTGGAACCAGAAATTTAATTTTTGAAAAAGTATTTCAATTTATGGGGAAATTAATGTTTATGAATGATATTTGTTTTAATTATTTTATTGATAATGATATAATAAATATTCTTTTTAATAGTTTAAATTCAAGTGTTCGTTCTTTAAGAATTGTTTGTCTTTGGAATTTAAATCAAATTTTTTCTGTTTTTTTGGAAAAAAATTATGAAAATAAATTAATATTATTTAATCAAAAAGATTCTCTTTTAAGTTATAAATTTGTTTTATCAAGAATTGAATTAACTAATAGTACTAAATGTTTTGATGAAATATTTGAAATTTATTGGTTATTAAATGAAATATTTAAAAAATTTCCTGATTCAATTAATTATATCTTTTTTACTCAGAAAGATATTTTATCTAAATTTAATAATATTCTTTCTTATTCTTTAATTGAAAATCTTTCTCAACCTTGTATTAGATTAATATCTAATTTAATTGCTTTAAATGGAAATATGATTTTAAGAGAAAATTTCATTAATTGTTTATTTTCAAAAAAAGATTTAATTCAATATATTCAATTAATATTATCCTCTGATTTAGGGAAATATGATATTTCTTTAACTAAAGATATACTTTTATTATTATATAATTTATTTTGTTTTTCTCCTAAATTAGCTACAAGTATTTTTTATGAACAAATCTTAAAAATGATAAGTAATTATAATAATTTAAAATTTAAAGATAAAGATATATTAAAATTATTATTCTTAATATATTATAGAATCTTCATAGAAAAAAATAATTTTATAGGAAATATAGATGAACAATACATAATTCCTTTAATAATAAATAATTATCAATATATTTTTAATGAATATTTTTACCTTTTAATTATACTAGATTTATTATATTATTATATAATAGAAAAAGGAAAGAATATAGTAGAACAAGCAAATTATATATTTAAAATGATAAAAGAACAAAATGAAAAAGTAGATATAAGTAATCTTCAATCATTCATTTTCGAATTTATTAATATAATTCAAATGAATTAATATAAAATATATTTTTTAAATTTTAAAATAATCTTTTTAATAAAAATTATAAATTAATTTAAATGTATCAAATAGAAGATATATTAATTCCAATAAGATTTTTACTATTAATGTTACAAATAATAATAACATCAACTTTTATAAAAACACACGACGATCATATCAACGCAAGAATATTTTCTAATCTTCTAAATGATCTTGATAGGGATAAAGAAAAATTAATTTTTTTTATTTTATTAACTATATTTTATATATGCGAAATATTCGAATTAATAATGTTATTTGTTGGAGTTACACTTTTTAGAAATAAATTAAGTTTTATTTTAATTTTCTTTCATTCTGTTTGTATTTTATATTTAAATTGGTTCACACATGAAGTATATGAATCAAGATTAATTTATATTCCTTTAATACTTGGAGGATTAATTCCTGCGATTTTAGAATTATTGTTCCTTTTCTCTATGAGTAAATATCATAGAAGAATTGGAGAAGTTAAATAAACATATTTTTTAAATTTTTATAAAATAAATATTATTTAAAAGTATAATTTTTTATTTTTTTGTTTTTTCTCATTTTTTTTTATCTATTATTGCACTTATTGTTTTGTCTGAATCTTTCTTATATAATATTGGAATATCATTATTCTCAAATGATAATGATATTGATATAATTTCTTCATTCTCAAATATTTCTTTTGCTTTTGTCATTATATCAAATAAACTTCCTGAAATTTGATTTGGAAAATTTTTCCCTTGTTCCATAACTAAACCTTCATTATCAATAATTAAAACATTATCTTTCTTAATTTTCCCTTCCATCTTAAACTTAAATATAAACTTTTTATATAATTCATTAAAAAAAATAAAAATAAAAAGCTCTAAAACCCAATTATAAAAAATTAGTTTAAAAACATAACCAACGAAAAAAAATAATAATTCCTATTTAAAAATCAATACAAAAAATAAAAGTAAAAAAATAAAAGAAATGTATCTTAGAACGAAAAAAAACTTAGCATTAAATCCCAAAATATATCGTTATCCAAACGATGGTCAAGGTCGTGATACATATATAACATATTCAGTAATAAAAAACAGTAATTATTTTCCTCCTGTTCCTTCATCACCAAAACAACATGTTAATAAAAGTCATGATTTATCGTTAAGAAAACCAATAAAAAAATATTTTGTTAATGGGAAAGGACGTGATTTATATATTCAACAAACTATTTTTGATAATACTAATAATTATTCTGGAGATGTTAGTATTGAAAATTGCTTAAGAAATAATACTGAAATTAATGAAGTTCCTGTTCAAAAAGGTTATTCTAAATTTGAAAAAAAATTAATTGATAGAATTTTTTATGGAAAATGTATTGGATTAAATACAAGATATATGAGTCCTAAAGTTGTTTTTGCTAAAAGAAAAAGTGATGAAGAAAAATCTTTGAATGATAATTTAGAAAATGATGAAAATAAAGAAAATTCTGAAAATGAGGGAGATGATAATGAAGATAAAGATAAAGAAAAGAAAGTTCCTTATTTATATGAACCTAAACTTACTCAAGAGAAATTAAGTGAAAGTGTTAGAAAAATTTTTTTGTTTAATAATAAATTAAATTTTATTTCTTCTAATAAAGGAAAAGATAAAGCTTGGTATTAGAATATTAATTTGTGTTTATAATTTATTCAAATAATAGGTTTTTTTTCATTTTATTGTTTTTTTTTTACGTTTTTTTTTAATTTATTATAATAATTTCTGTTTAAATGATTTAAAAATAAAAAATTTATCAAAAATATTATAATAATGAAAATTATCAATCTTAAAAATTTTCAAAATCACTTAACAATTATTTTTTTTGAAAATTTGATTTGTCCTTCAGCATTTTCTTTTTTCTTTCAAACAATTCATCTTTAGAATATTTCCATTTATCATCTTTTTTCTCTTCTTTCTTTTCTTCTTTCTTATCTTCTTTCTTATCATCTTTATCATCATCTTTTTTAATCTCTTCTTTCTTAATAATATTTTTATTATCTTTAACACTTTTTCTTCTACCTAAACTACTACTTTGAGGTCCATCAACTTCTTCTTCAATATTCCATTGACTAACATCAGCAACTCCTCCTTTAGTTTCCATTATTGGTTCTAAAACACTTTTTTTTTTATTTCCAGCATTAATTTTACTCATAAAATCTTTAACAACTTTTTTATTTTCTTTTTCTTTATTATTATCAAGATTAATATCTTTCTTACTAATATTTAACATATCAATAATACTAAAACGAGAAATATCTTGTGATTGATTATTTATTATTGAAGATTCTAATAATTGACTTTCTCTTACAGAAGCATTTGTAGCTAATTTTTTTTTATATGAAGACATTGGAACTAAAGGTTCTTTATGAACAACATTATAATCTTCAGTTTTAATTGATTTATGATATGTATGAATATCAACAGGATTTACTCTAAATATTTTATCTTTTAATGGTTTTGGATCTCTTGATATTGGTTCTTCAAAGAAGAATTTTTCATTTATTTTTTCTAATTCTTCATTATATTCTTTCATTTGTCTACTTAAATAATCTTCGTTTTGATTTAATATAGAATCTTCTTCATAAAATTTCCTCATTGAATCTTCATTTGCTGTTGAATTATCCATATTTTGCATTATTTCTGCTGGACATCCTTGTTTTTTTAAAACTTTTGTTCTGTTTGTTTTTTCTTTTTCTAATAATTTATTTAAATAAAAATCTGCCTTTTTATCATTACTTTTTGCATTTATCATATTTGCATTTAAATTTATTTTACCATTTGAACCTTTATTGTTCTTTCTCTTTTCTTTATTAAATTTATCAAATTCTAAATTTAAACGATCTAAATTTTCCTTTGCTTTTGCTTTTCTTATTATTTCTTTATAATTCTTTTCTTCATTTTCTTGGAATTCTTTTAATTTTTTTTCTTTTTGTTTTTTCCTCTCTGCTGATTTTTCTCTTTCAATATCTGCTTTTTGATAAGCATTTAAATTTAAATCTTTTTCTATATTATTATTATCATCATGTTTCATTACTATAATATTATGAAATCTTGTTGTTGAATAATCTATTTTATTTCCATTATTATGAAATGGTGTTGTTATTTTATATAATACATTCATTGTTCCTTCTTTATAATTTTGCATTTCTTCATTTCTTTTTTTTTCTTCTTCTTCTCTATATTTATCTATTATTTCCTTTGATTTTATATTTTCTTCATTTTTCACTTTTTTCTTCTTTTCATATCTATGAATTTCTTCTTCTAATTCTTTTTTTAAATTATTCATTTTTTTCAAATAATCAAAAGCTTCTTTTCCTTTTTGTTTCATAAATATATTAAATTGAATTTGTTTTTGTTTCATTTTTTCAGAATATTCTTCCATTAATAATTTTTCTCTTTCTTTATCAATTTCTGCTTGTTCTCTACTTTTAATTATTTGTTCTCTTGTTTTTTGTAAACAATCAATTTCTTTTATTAAATTTTTATACATTTCTATAATTTCTAAATATTCTTCTTGCTTTTGTCTTTGAAGTTGATATTGCTTATATAAATCTAATATTTCTTTTGACCATTCTCTTTCTAAATCTTTTGCTTCTCTTATTCTATTTATTCTTTGTTCTTGTTTTGCTAATTGAACTTCTAAAGTTTCTGGTAATACTGAAGACATTTTTTAAAATGTAAATTAAATTATTTTTATGTAATTTTGATTTTTTATATTTGGAATTATAATATTATTTTTTCCTATTATTATTAACTTTTGATTATTACATTAATATTACTATAAAATGGGAGTTTGTGATTCAGTGACAAAATCTAATATTAGTGATTCTTCATTTGAAAAAGAAGAAACTTCAATAAGGAAAGAAAATAAATATGAACTATCAAATGAGAAAATTAAAAAGAAAAAAAAATCATTTGAAAAAATAGAAAATAATAAAAATGATAAACCTAAAGAATCTCGTTCAGTAAATTATAAAAAGAAAAGGAGAAAAAATTCAATAACAATAGGTAAAATAAATAAAGAAAAAAGAGCAAAAACATTAGAATATGTAGAAGGAAAGAAAAAAGAAGAAGAGGAGAAAAATGATAATAATAATTTAGAAATAAACACTCGTTTAATAATAAATTGTAATAATAAGAATCCAAAAGACCAATATAAAATAATAACAAAATTAGGTAAAGGTGCATTTGGAACGGTATGGAAAGTTAGAAATATAAATACAGGATTATTTAGAGCAATGAAAAGAATAAAAAAAATGAGGAATAATATAAATAAAATAAATGAAATAGTAAATGAGATAGAAATTCTAAAAAATTTAGACCATCCTAATATAGTTAAAATATTTGAATTTTTTATAGAAGCAGATGGTTATTATATAATAACAGAATATTGTAATGGAGGAGAATTATTTCAAGCTATAAAATTAAATGGCTTTTTTTCTGAAGATAAAGCTGCAAATATTATATATCAAGTTTTTAATGCTATGAATTATTGTCATAATACTATCAAAGTAATTCATAGAGATTTAAAACCTGAAAATATTATGATTGAAAGTATTGATAATGAAACTGGTTATTATAATATTAAAATTATTGATTTTGGAACTGCTAAAATTAGACAAAGTGATAAAAGTGAAAATAAAGTTTTAGGAAGTTGTTATTATATTGCTCCTGAAGTTTTAAATAAAAAATATAATGAAAAATGTGATATTTGG
>JAEEGL010158808.1_pt1 | contig 10162 bp, 4 predicted proteins | sample 9134231 | NCBI WGS metagenome assembly JAEEGL01 (sample SAMN16246548, study PRJNA631951) | gut metagenome | biome: gut microbiome; feature: rumen; material: fiber-attached | host: Bos | place: Iran: Karaj | collected 2018-10
CCTGAAGACTACAGGGTGTATGAGGTCAAACGTGTGCTCTTCCGATCTCCTGAAGACTACAGGGTGTATGAGGTCAAACGCAACTTCGAGTTGGAGAAGGATTCCCTGATCTTCGAACTGCCCGACTGGGCCAGTGGCATGGAGGTGGTTTCTGCTGAATACTGGATTACCATCTGCGATGGCATTGCCGGCATCGTGGACAATCCCTATGCTGTCGGCGAACAGGATCCCTCAGGTGTCTTCTTCTCGCTCTATCTGCCTAAGATAGACCATACCATCACCTATCGTGTTGAAGCCAATGGAATGCACATCTACCTTCTGCAGATTGTACAGGGCAGAATTCCGGGAATCAAGGAACTGGTGGATAAGGAGTACAACTGCGGGAACGTGTCTGGTCTTCGTGACTATGCGACCAAGTGCTACCCGAGCTTCTTCACGATTGACTATACGGCATGGAAGGCAATCGAGACAGACAATGATGCCAATCTCGCATTATCAGAGGAGGAGATTCGGAAACTGCAGGGCATCCAGTATCCGTTCTTTATCAGCGGCCTTGCAGGCAGCGGAAAGAGCACCATCCTCTATTATCTTTTCGCCAATGCGTACCGTTATGTCGTTAAGAAGGATCTTACTGACCATGAGCTCCTTTTCCTGAGCTATAGCAATAATCTTGTAGACAATGCAAGGTCGATCGTGGAGTCCATCCTTCGCCATTCCACGTCCAGGAGCCTCAATGACGAGGACCAGGCCAAGATGGTGGCGTATCTGGATGACCAGGTGAAGCACTCCCGTTTCATCGAAAGTTTCCAGCATTTCCGGGACTTCATCCTCAACACGTTCCTTGATGAGGGTGAAATGAGGCTTTTCCCGAAAGACAAGTACATCGACTACAAGGAGTTTATGAGCCGTTATGAGGAATGCCAGTTGCGCGAGAAGTGCAGGTTCTCCCCAGACATCGTCTGGTCTGTCATCCGCACCTATATCAAGGGACGCGGCCTTGAGGATTTCACTGACCAGGACTACATGAACGGGGCGCTAGTCAGCAAGGACCGTACCGTGACGAACGAGGACTTCCGTGATATCTACAAGATCTACAGGAACTGGTACCGCCATATCTTCGAGGAGCAGCTCGGCTGGGATGACCTCGACCTTGTCCGCTTTGCCCTCCGAAAGAAGGTCAGTGACCAGCTCCTTCACCGCTATGCTGTTGTTTTCTGCGACGAGGCGCAGGACTTCACCAAGCTTGAGATCGACCTCATTCTCCGGTTGTCCGTGCATTCCCGCTATGACCTTTCCCGGGACGCGGAGAGCAGCCGCATCCCCGTGGCATTTGCCGGTGACCCCAACCAGACCATCAATCCCACGGGTTTCCGTTGGGGCAGCACGCAGGACCTTTTCACCAACTCGTTTAGGGAGGCCCTTGGCAAGTTCCAGGGCTTCAAGCCGAATGTTCTCCGTCGCAACTACCGTTCGCTCGAGGGCATCGTGAAGTTCGCGAATACCCTGCAGAGCATCCGTCACCAGCATTTCCATGATGGTAATGAGGGCAGGAATCTCCAGTTGGTGAGAAGTGGCGGCGAGGAGGTGATGAAGACGGCCGACAGGCATTCCTATGTCTCCTTCTTCTCTCTGGATGAATACGGGAAGACCATCTCCGATAATCTGCAGAACGCGATCATCATCACTCCTGACGAAGGGGAGCATCCCCGTATGGATACGTTCCTGGAAACGGCACAGGGGCGACTTGAGAACGGTCACACGCTCAAGCTTCATACAGCCTTGAGTTCCAAGGGCCTTGAATTCAAGGCCATCATGCTCTACAGGTTCGGATGCGACAAGGCCGCTGCCCTGTTCGGCAGGATTGCTGGAGGGGAACGGTTGGAGGACCCTTCGGAACTGTTTGAGCTGGCACATTTCTTCACTAAGCTCTACATTGCTGTATCTCGAGCAAAGCGTGTGCTGTATATCGTTGACACGGATGAGGGCTACAACAATTTCTGGAAGTATTTTGTCGAGGAGGATCTCTGGAAGCAGGTCATCTCCAAGCTGAATCTCACAGACCGGGACCGCAATCTCGTGGGATATGTCGGAAGGGACAAGATCGAACGACTCGTCGAGCGCCTCAAGGAGAACTACAATTCCCGTGAATACGCCAATGCCCTGTTCCTGAAGGCCAGGTCCGAAGAGAACAGCGAGACGATGCGTGCGGCTCTCAGCGCTTATCGCGAAGCCCAGATGGGCAGGCGCGCTGAGGAGTGCGAGGCATATATCGAGCTGTTCGAGCATCGTTACGAGCGTGCCGGAGAGCTGTTCTACGGGATGGAGGATTATGAGAGGGCACTGGATGCCTATTGGAACGGCAAGCACTGGACCAAGGTTATCGAGGCGGCTGATATGGTATCCGGCCAGACATCTGCAGTCCGCCGCCATGTCGCTCGCTTCATGTCAGGAATGACAGGGGTGTCCGAGTTCATCACGAAATGGAAGGAGTCCGAGACCCTGTTCCAGGATCATGTACGCAGCAGCCGTGATAGGGATCTCTGGATTGATGTTTTACACCATTTCGATTCTGAGTGCACAAGGCTGAAGCCTGCTGACATCTCTGCCTCTCTTGTCCAGAACCTGGACGAACTGGCCGACTATGCAGACTGGTATGATGGGGGCCTTCTCTCGACACGTGCCATCCTTCATTACAGGCGTGCAGTCTTCGTGAACCGCAATTTCAAGGGAGACCATTTTTCCGAGGACTTCCAGCGTGAGGACTACAGGGTAGCTGCCTCACTATGGGAGGACAGGAACGAGGTCCAGACCAAGGAGTACTATATCGCTCGTAAGTTTTCCAGCTCAACCTCGTCGGAGGAGATCGTCTGGATGGACAAGCTTGGCGAGAGCAAGGAGATCCTTTCCAGGTATGGGGACAGCGGCATGTGCGGACAGATAGGTGCCACGGGGCAGGGCATCGTGTTCTCGGCATTGCTGAACTCGGACTATGAGAGGGCAATAGCTTATCCCTATCCCACCGACCTCAGGTATCGCTGGGCACGTCTTTACGAGAAGGACCCGCTTCGTTTCCTTACTCATGTCGTGCTTGATGACTTCACCTTGGAGAAGTTCTTCTTCCTGACCGAGAAGGTCCATGACGGTGCAGGCAATCTTTTTGCAGCAGCTTTGCCCTCTTTGGTATATGACAGGATCTTCCGTCTGCAGGGTTCCGACCACGAGGGCAAGCCCTACTGGGCCTATTTCCAGACCGAGCTGAAGGATGGTGAAGGCTATTGCCCTCTTCGCAATGCCGAACAGATCACTCCCCAGCTTGAAGCCCTGTCCTCCATACTTGCAGAGAATCCGGACCGTAACCTCGCATCCTGCTTCCTTGACATCCTTTTCAGCAAGCAGTACAACTATCCCCGTACGGAAAAGTATGTGCAGACCCTGACCAGGATCATCGATTCGGGCAGCTTCATCCGAGAGGATTTCCGCCTGATCATGCGCAGAAACGAGTACTTCACCGTTTACGGCAAACTGTCAACCGATGCCCTGGACGGACTGAAGGACTGCGCCAGAAAGTTTGTACAGGAATACATGAAGAATGTCAAGAAGAAAACAGCCGGTGGCCCGGTAATCAAGTCGCTCTGCCATCTCTACGAGACCTGTATCTCATACACCGGAACGGATCCGGACTTCAAGCGTATCGTCGAGTTCTATTCGCATTGGGTCCATGAGAAGGTTTTTGCACCGATGATGGAATGGCTGCAGTGCAAGGTGTGCCTCTATCGTCTCCTTGACGACGGTCTTCGAGGCATGGCCTCCTTTGCAAACCTCATGTCTTCCCTTGAGGAGAAGGGAATCGGCATGGACATGTTTATGGGAGAGCTGAACAGAGAGGAGGCATGTGCACTGGTCGTTGCCGTGAACATGAGCAATATACCCTGTGTGCCAGAGGCCGGATTCCATACAGCCAGACTCATGTATATGCATGATCTCAGGGCAGATGACTTCAAGATGTTCTGCAAGGTCGACACGCTTCGTCCCAATATCGACAATGCAGTCAAGGACTCCATCGAGTGGTATCTGGGACGTACACCCGTCAGCGACTATGCGATCAAGATCCTTGCTTTTGCATGGGAGAATCTCTACGGGCACAGTGATGTCGCTACACGCTATGAGGAGCTTCAGGCACATGCCCGTCTTGCCAAAAAGACTTATCTCGTCGAGTATCTCAAGAAGCGTGCACTCCTTCACTATTCCTATCTCAAGCAGACCCTCTTCGAGGAGAAGCAGCAGGAACTCGGCATCCGTATGTCCAAGGATTATCTTCCCAGTCGGCATCCTGAGATCACGGAAAAGGGGGCAGCCCGAAAAGCGGGAGATAAGGGTTCTGCTGGTATCGAAGCCGAGGCAGGTGTTCAGGATGCCAACAGCAGGGACGAGGAGTTCTCCATCTCCTTCGCACCGTCCAGTGAAATTGTGGATCCCCTCAAGCTTCAGGCCGTCACCATTGCTAGGAACCTCAAGGCGCAGGGCATTCTGACCGTACGTCAGATCTGCGAAGCTACAGGACTTACCGTGGACGAGATCAGCAGGCTATAGCAAACGAAATATAGAGTACTCTTTCTTTGCTATTACCCGAATGCCATAGAGGCAACGACGATGACTCCATCTTTGGACCGGATGTCTTTTGAAAAATTTGCCAGGGGGAGGATTGCCGGAACCCATTCCATGTCTTTCCCCTTGGCATAAGATGAAACAATATAAACGAACCATTAATCTGAAAATAGAACATGCTGGGAGCTATCATTGGTGACATCGTAGGCAGCCGTTGGGAGTTCAAACCCACGAATGACTACAACTTCGAACTGTTCTCAGAAAGGAACAGCTACACGGACGACACCATCTGCACCATTGCGGTGGCAGATGCCCTTCTCCATCATTCCAAAGACTATGGATGGTACATCCACAAATGGTGCCGCAAATATCCGCATCCCATGGGCGGCTATGGTGGCCGTTTTGCCCAATGGGTGATGAGTGACAATCCGAAGCCTTACGGCAGCTACGGCAACGGCGCAGCCATGAGGATCAGTCCTGTGGCCTGGTTTTCGCTGAATGCCCTTGGTCAGATGCATGAGGTCGTGCAGGCCACATCCTGCACCCATAACCATCCTGAAGGGATAAAGGGTGCGAAGGCCGTGGTCACGGCTATCCACGACTGCCTAGAAATGCACGACCTGTATGATCATATCGGCAATGACGAGATCATGAACCATGGACTGAAAAGAGCCATAAGCTGTTTCGGCTATTCCATCGACTTCGAGTTGAAGGATGTGCAGAACCGTTTCGACGAGACCTGTCAGGGCACGGTCCCTGTCGCCTTCTGGATTATCAGCCGGAGTAGTTCCTTCGAGGATGCCATCCGCAAGGCCGTCAGTCTCGGTGCCGATGCCGACACGCTCGGAGCCATCGTAGGCAGCATCGCAGAAGCCATTTGGGGCATACCTGGATGGATTAAGCAGAGGGCCATCTCATATCTGCCGAAGGATATGAGGGATGTTCTTGCTGCCTTTCGCAAGGCATGTCCTTGGAAACTCTCCACAAGACTGGCCAAAAAGCAGAAGGAACAGAAGGAGCAGTTCCTAGCCATCATGTATTGGAAGCTGGGACTTGGTGACTTCAACAAGCTGCAGAAAGGGGAGAGTCCTCTTCCGAAGAAGACCAGGACGGCTACTGCAGATGACTGGAAGACAGAACCGCTGCCGGAGAAGGCGGACGATATGACTGAAATGTCCTTTGGCTTCAGGATCCCGGCAGGATCAATGGCTGTTATTCGGAAAGGCCATATCCCGGAGGTGATGGAAGACCACTGGTTCATGTACTGTGACAATGAGTACATCCGATATTTCCGCAGTTGGACGGGCATGTGTGCCTTCGAGGCTCATTATAGGAAGGATGGAGATGATTATCTTGTGGATAACCTGAAGATGAATCATGACCTTGCCCAGTTCGGTGTCAATGGTGATGAAGCAGGTGCTGCACTCTTTCGTTATCTCGTTGTTGCCGAATCCGGTGGCAATGCAGAAGAAGCCTGGCGACATTACCTCATGGCATGGGATTTGCTAGATAGAAAATATTCAAAATAGGATAAATTATGACAAGGAAGCGTATTGTTTTTCTTACGGGAGCCGGAATCAGCGTAGAAAGCGGATTGAGCACCTTCTGTGGCAATGATGGGTTATGGACGAATGAGGAATGGGCGTATCTGGCCAGTACTTATGCGCTCATCAATGACACGCAGAGGTGTCTTGACTTCTACAACCTCAGAAGAAGGCAACTGGCCGGTGTGAAGCCGAACGATGCCCACCGCATGATAGCGGAGCTGGAGAAAGATTATGAAGTGACCGTTGTCACCGTGAATGTCGATGATCTCCATGAGCGTGCTGGTTCTTCCAGGGTCTTGCATCTTCATGGCGAGCTCGGAAAGGTATGTTCGATGGAGGACAGGACAACCTGTGTGAAGGACTACCCGTTGACCACTACTATCTTGGTTGGAGACAAGGCAGATGACGGCTCACAACTGCGACCGAATATCGTGATGTTCGGAGAATACGTGGATCGCATGAACGATGCCATTGAATCTGTCAGGGAAGCAGACATCTTTGTGGTCGTCGGGACCTCGCTGCAAGTATATCCGGCTGCTTTTGTAATCTACTATGCCCAACCCGAAGTGCCAAAGTTTGTCATTGACCCGGGAGAAATGGATCAATGCTCCCGACTGGGATTCACCCATTTCAGAACCTCAGCTACAAAGGGCATGAAGATGCTTTTGGAGGCATTAAGGAACAAATTAATAAACGTGATAAAACCAGGAACTTTATAGATAGAAACATGAAATATACCTACAATTATCCAAGACCTGCAGTAACTGCCGACTGCATAGTAATCACCAAGGGCGACGATGCCCAGGTCCTGCTTATCCAGCGAGGATCTGAACCATACAAGGGATGCTGGGCATTTCCTGGCGGTTTTCTGAACATGGATGAGACGACTGAGGAATGTGCTATCCGAGAGCTTTTTGAAGAGACCGGCCTGAATGTGGATGCACTTCAACAGCTAGGAGCCTATTCAAAGGTCGACAGAGATCCAAGAGGACGTACCATAACAGTGGCCTATCTTGTAATTCTTGACCAGTCGATGCCCGTTATCGGTCAGGATGATGCTGCCCTGGCAAAATGGTGGCCCTTGTCATCTCTCCCCAAGCTTGCGTTTGACCATGATGAGATAATATCGGACGCCATAGCCTTGTATCATGCCCTTGTCCAATAGTATTATTTCAAAAGAATTATTCAACAATGATGAGAGATGTTGAGAGACATTTACGATTTGTGTAAAGAAGTGTTCTGATCAACATATAGATGTAAACATGGCATCTGAATCCGGGACGGTCTTGGAAGCAACCATAGGCTGTCCCGTTCCTCTGTTTCCGTCGTCTGTCATGCATCGGGTCTGGGAAAAATCTCAGTCTTCCTTTTTACATTGCGTATAATTTACACAAATAGAAAACTCTGGTTTGCAAAAGCATCAATTTTGAATATTATATTGCGTAAAATTTACACTTTTATATCAAATAATTTGGAATGTGTAAAATTTACGCTTATCTTTGCACCGTAAAACAAAGTATTTAATACTACAAACTATGAAAGCAACGGAAGCCATCTACAACATCAAGAAGTGCATCAAGTACATCAAGTCAGAGAAAATCGACATGAATGCCCTTGCCTCTGGTCTTTTGAAGGTCAGGAACTATCTGTACAGCATCAGTAGAAAGCAGCTTGGAGACGAACTCAGGGAGATAAATCGTTCCCTTGTCGGAGACCTGATGGATCCCCAGATGGCCATCCTCCGCCTGAGAGCTGTCATCTGCGAGCTAAGGAAGGTGAGGGAGAAGAACTGTATCATGCTACAGCGCATGTGCCAGGCGGACATATGCTTCAATAATGAGGACCGACGCAAGAAGAAAAGGAACTGGGGCTGTTCCGAAGTGGATTCACTCTCCCGGTATGATGTGGTCCTGGCCCCCACACAGGGAGGATTCCATTTCTGCATAGTCTCTGAAGTTGTTGAAGGGGACCATGTGATTGCCTATCCGATGACGACCTCCGGCAAGAAGAATCTGAGGGCTGTCGGGTGCCGGAGCTATTCCCTCAAGGGCATCAAGGGCTCACACAGCTGCACAAGCCTGACATCCTCCGCCACCATGATTCCCTATAAGGCTGCATTGAGGAGCTATGTCGAGAGGATGCCAGTATCTCCTGAACTGGAGAGGGCGCTTTCCTATGTGCAGTGTTCCTAGTATTCGGGAAAAGATCCGCTTGTTTATAACATTATTCGAAACTAGTATCGAAAACCAACACATTATAAAGTCATGAAGAAGTACATCATCCTCTTCGTCGCGCTCTTCAGCATTGCCTCTACCCAGGGAGCAATGGCAGACGGAAAGAAGGATTACGAGAAGAGCTACAACCAGCAGCGTGGTGTCGAGTGCCTGGAGCAGGAGAATTTCGAAGAAGCCATCAGGTACTTCGGCAAGGAAGTCGAGGAACACCCCAAGAACTTCGAGGCATGGTGCTACCTGTCCGCCGCCTACTATAAGGACAAGAGGCTGGGCCAGGCGATTGATGCCATCAACAAGGGCATCAAGGTGGCACCCAGGAAGGACAAGGAGTCTCTCTCGATGGGCTACAGCTTCCGGGCAGACATCAATGCGGAGCTCGGTGATACAGTCTCAGCCATCGAGGACTACAGTCTGGCCATTCAAATCTACCCGGAAGAACCGGACAACTATGAGGGCCGTGGACGGCTGTATTTCGAAACGGATATGATGCAAGAGTCGAAGGCCGATTTCCAGAAGATGGTGGAACTCTCACCCGGCAATGTCATGGGGCACATGTACCTCGGCTGCATCGCCAGTTCAGAAGGAGACTATGACCAGGCGATAGAGAAGTTCTCCTTGGTGATGAAGCTTGGTCCGGACTATTCGTCCGCCTGGTCCTTCAGGGCTCAGAGCCACCGACTCAAGAAGGAGTACGCCGAAGCTGTCGATGACGCCATCACTGCCATCAAGATGAACTATGACAAGAAGGCTGCCTTTGAGCTCCGTCAGACCGCAGAGTCCGCATTCCAGCTGGTCGAGGCCAGGCTGAAGGCCCAGCAGAAGCGTAATCCGCAGGAATCCATCTGGCACTACCTGCTGGCATCCATCTATCAGGACAGCAAGGACCATATCAAGGCCCTGGACCACTATCTCAAGGCATCAGACCTTGACGATTCGCCCAAGCTGCTCTACTGGGCAGCCTTCGAGGCCGAGGAGATCGGTGACTATGACCTGGGCATCTCCCTGCTCACCCGGGCAATCGAACGGGACAGCACGGACTACTACATGTATTACTTCCGCTCCAGCATGGAGGATGAAGCCGGATATACGGAGGCCGCCCTTGCCGACATCGACCGCTTCATTGATCAGAATCCAGATATCTCGTTCGGCTACTATACACGCGGATGGATCAAGGACAAGCACGGGGTGTCAGACGAGGATGCTGTCGAGGACTATACCATGTCTATAGCCCTGGATACGGATTACGCCTACAGTTACCTCTGTCGCGGACAGATCTACCTGAGAAAGGGCAAGGAGGATTTGGCCCATGCTGATTTCGAGAATGTCCTCAAGCTGGATACCACATTCACCAAAGGTCATTCCCATACGGCTCAGTATGCCCTGATCTATATGGGACGGAAGGAGGAGGCCAAGGCCTGGATGGACTCCATCCTTGTGCATGACCAGGAAATTGGCAATTTCTATGATGCGGCTTGTGTCTATTCGCTGCTTGGAGAGCTTGACACCTCCTTCGATTATCTGAAAAAGGCACTTGAGGGCGGTTTCACAAGATTCAGCCATATCCGAAAGGATGTAGATCTGGACAATCTGCACCGCCATCCGGAATTCGAGGCTCTTGTTGCTGAGTACGAGGCAGGGCACAAGGAACTTCTGAAAGGCCTTCAGTTCAACAAGGAAGAGAGAACAAATACACTAGGAACTGCCGAGATCCCCTTCACCAGGGAACATGGCATCTGCCGGGTGAACTGCTCGATCAACGGCCTTCCGCTTTATTTC
>JAEEGL010271659.1_pt1 | contig 10162 bp, 9 predicted proteins | sample 9134231 | NCBI WGS metagenome assembly JAEEGL01 (sample SAMN16246548, study PRJNA631951) | gut metagenome | biome: gut microbiome; feature: rumen; material: fiber-attached | host: Bos | place: Iran: Karaj | collected 2018-10
GGAGGTTTTCAATATGCAGGAATTCATTTCCCCTTCCATTCTCGCTTCGGATTTTTCCCGTTTGGGCGAAGAGGTCCGTTCCGTGGCCGCCGCGGGCGCGGATATGATCCACATTGACGTGATGGACGGCCATTTCGTGCCCAACATCACCCTCGGCGCGCCGATCGTAAAGAGCCTGCGTAAATGCGTGCCCACGTTTTTCGACGTGCATCTGATGATCAGCGACCCCGAAAAATACATTCCGGATTTCGCCGCCGCGGGCGCGGACCGGATCACCTTCCATGCCGAGAGCGACAGCGATATCGCAGCCTGCATCGGCCTGATGCGCTCGTTGGGCGTTTCCGCGGGCGTGGCGCTGAAGCCCGCCACCCCTGCCGAGACCGTGTTCCCTTATCTGGACGATCTCGATATGGTGCTGGTGATGACCGTGGAGCCCGGCTTCGGCGGGCAGTCCTTTATGGCGGATCAGCTCGATAAGATCCGTGCCGTTAGGGCGGAATGCAACCGCCGCGGCCTTTCCACCGATATTCAGGTGGACGGCGGCATCACCGCCGATACCATGCCTCTTTGCCGCGAAGCCGGCGCCAACGTGTTCGTGGCGGGCAGCTTCATCTTCAAGGCCGAAAACCGGGCCGAAGCCATCGCGGCGCTGAAGGACAAGCGCGGGTAAAATTCAGTTTATCGCTGATCAAGTGACCAGTGACCAGCGATCTGTGACCGGATCAGCCTGCTTAACGGATGCTGACCACTGATCACTGGCTGCTGGCCACTGGAATTTGTAGGGCGTCAAGCCCTGCAAATTCCAAATTACAAGTCCTGCACTTCGCAGTATTCTTCCAATACGGCCCTTGCCCAGGGCAGGCGGCGCAGCGTGCCGAATTCCGCCGCGCGGGCAAGCGCGGCCTCGGCGTATGTACCCTCGGGCAATAAATAATACGTCCCGCGCTTCCGGTCGGCGTAAATATCTCCGGGCAGCCAGCGGGCTGCCGATTTTGCGGCAAGGCGGCTCTCACACCGCAGCACGGGCGTTTCCTTTTTCAGCCGCAGCCGGGGTTTGCCGGTTTCGGGCAGGCTTGTAAAGCACAGCCGCACCCCGTCCGGCAGCTTTCCCGCCTCAATCAGCAGCCGCCCCGAAAGGCTCACGTTCACGCCCTGCTCCTTCAGCATTCCCACAAGGCTCCAAAGGGCGCGGCGGGTGTCCACGTCCGCCCAGTCCATGGCCTCAAAGGTCAGGCCGAGGCGCGCCAGTTCTTCGGCGCACAGCTCCACCTCTACACGGTAATCGTTTACGGGATTGATTTTCATAAGAGATCTCCGTTTAAGTCATAATTCAGCGTTCCCGATTATTATTGTATTCGGGACGCGCGTATTTCGCAATGCAAAAAATAAGGAAAGACGCGGTATATTTTCCGCCTTCGCTATGAAACAAAAAACACCGTCCCCCAAGGGGCACCCGTCCGAATCGCTGCGCCAGCGCCGGGAACGCGCGCTGAACCGGCAGCAGCGGCGGCGGGAACAACAGAAAAAAGGCGCGTCCGGCGAGCGTGACGCCGTTTTTGCGCGGCGGCTGAAAAAAGCCCCGTCCCGCAAGGCCCCCGTTACGCTGCGCACCCGGGGCTACTACCGGTTTACCCGTGATTTCCCGGGCAGCGTGGACGAAGCCGGGTTCCGCGAGAACCGGCTGAGCAAAAAACGTACGGCGGTGAGGGGCGTTCTATGGGCGCTGGCGCTGCTGGCCGTGTTCTGCGTATCGTTTACCCTTTCCAAAACCGCGTGGCTCGTATCCAACGTGCCTCCGGCTGCCGTAACGCCCACCGAACCCGCCGGCAGCAGCACCGAAAGCTTCCGCGCCCTGCATTTTTCGCGGGAATCGCTGGAAGAGGCCACCGCCGAGCGCGTGATCGAGCGGCTTGAGGCGGCCGACGCCACCACCGCGGTGCTGGAGGTCAAGGACGAATACGGCTACGGCTACGTTTACGCCGATCTCGTGAAAGCGCTTCAGGCGCACGGCTTCGGCACGGCGGCCTATATCAGCTGCTTCAAGGATTCTTACCACACGTGGGATAACGCCGCCCTTTCGGTGCGCGGCGGCGCGGACGGCGCCCCATGGACGGACAACGCCGGGGCGGGCTGGCTGAATCCCTTCGTGCCCGAGGCCCGTGCGCTGCTGCTGGAGATCATCAGGAGCGCCGCCGACGATGGGTTCGATTACATTCTGCTCGATAACGTCTGTTTCCCCGCCGATTCCGGCAGCGCCACCGCTTCCTACCCGGGCGAGGACGAATACCACGGCACCCGCAATCAGGTGCTCACCGGCTTTATAAGCGACGCCGTTACCGCGGCAGGGCGCGCGGGAACGATCCTGCTCACCCGCATTTCCGCCTTCGATCCCGAAGCGGCGGCGGACCGCGCCCCCACCTACGGCAATCTGCTGCACACCGCGGCGGGGCTGCTTGCGGCGGACGCAAGGCTTTCGCTGCAGCCGAAAAACATGACCGTGGGCAGCGAAACCTTTGCCGACCCGGCGGATATCCCATACGCCTTTACGCTGGCGGCAGGGGAGTTCGCCCTGCACAATGCCGAAACCGGCCGCGTATTGCTGTGCCTTGAAGCCGGCAATACCGCCGAAGAGACCCTGAAGGCCGCCCGGTTCGCCGGGGCTGCGGGATGGATCCTGTGGTGATCCCTTCGTAAAAAAAGATTGATTTCCTTTTCTTTTTATACTATAATATTATTTCAGATTATGAAAGGATTCAAAGAAATGAGAAAAATGCCATACGCTATCATTTTTATCGTTCTGCTTGCGATTCTTGTATTTGCCGGCTGCAAGGCCCTTTCCGGCGATAAAAACACCACCGAACCGGACCAAACCGCCGAGCTGACCACCGTAGATCCCGCCGAGACCGATCCGCTGGATCCGATTCTGAACGGTATCGAGGACCTCACGGGGGAGGACGGCGAAACGCTGCTTTCTTCCGACGACGTTTCTTCCCTGTATGAAGAGCTCTCCTCGCTGGCAGCGGAAGAGAGCGCCTCCGCAGCGCAGCCCGAAACCACGCAGCCTGCCGCGCCCGCAAGCGAGCCCGCGAGCACGCCTGCCGATACTACAGCGGCCCCCGCGCCCGACGAAACCACCACGGCAGCCGTTACCCCCGAAACCACCACGGCGGCGCCTTTGAAACCTACCTCCAACGAATACGATATTCTGCGCAGCGGCCATTTCTATCTGGATGGCAGCATGTATTCCGACGGCAAGAACAACCCCGTTACGCTCGCCATCAGCGACGACGTTGTGTATATGCAGGCCACCATGGACGGTATGACCATGGGCCTTCTGCGCGCCAATAAAAAGACCTATATGCTCAATCCCCCCACCAAAACCTACTGTGAGTTCGGCTCCGTATTTTCGGGCGTGCTGCAGAAGGCGGGCCTGATGAGCGAGGATGAAATCAAGGATTTCATCGATTCCATGGGCTTTTCCACCATGCAGGATCTGGATGAGGCGGACAGCGTAACCACCGGCACCGTCGGCTCCACGGAATGCGACGTGTATATCTTCAATAAAGACGACGGCACCAAAACCCGCGTTTACCTGAACAACGGGCATCTCAAGGCCTTTGAGGTTCTCGGCACGGACGGCGCGGTTGCCTCTGCTACCTACATCAACACCCTTACTTCCGAGATTCCGCCCCTGCCGCCCGAGGATTATACGAAGCAGAGCGCGGTGAGCTTTATCATGAGCATGGAAGAAATGATGGGCGATTAAGAGGAACGATTATACTATGAAGAAAACGTTTACGCGGAGCGCGGCCGTTTTATCGGTTCTGCTGGCGCTCCTTGCCCTGGCGGGATGCCTGAAGTTTGAAAACTCGCTGGATCTTTCCAAGCCTCTGAACCCCGCAAGCCATACGAATGAACCCCCCGTAACCGGGGCCGATACGCCTTCGCAGCAAACCACCGCGGAGCAGGCTTCGGACGACGCCACGCTGCCCACGCAGGAAACGCCCGATACCACCGAGGCGAACGAGCCCGGCACCGCCGCCCCTGCCGATGAAAGCACCACGGCGGGTGCGCCCGGCGAATCGACCACCGCCGCTCAGAGCCTTGCCCAGTACGTGAAGAGCCTCGGCACCACCGATTACGACGTGCTGCGCAGCAACGACTGCTATATCAAGGCCGACCTGATCAGCGGAAACGAGATCACCCCCACAGATCTTGCCATCGGGCAGGATAAGGTGTATATCCTCTCCGATATGGACGGTATGAATATCGGGCTTTACGTAGAGGGCAAAAAAACCTATATCTATCTGCCGGATAATAAGGCATACCTCAAGCTGAGCAATACCGTGGCGAAGCTGATCGGCATGGACCCCAACGAATTCACCTCCATGGTGAGCGATATGGGCTTTGATTCCATGCCCCCGCTCACCGAGGCCGTCGGCATGCAGGACGGCGCCTATAACGGCACGGCCTGCAAGGTGTTTACGCTGGTCAACGACGAAGAGACCGTGCGCGTGTATATGAACGGCAAACGGCTGCTGGCCATCGATTACCTCGGTGAAAACGGCGGCGTCGCTTCCACCATGCGCTTTTACTCCGTTACCGCCGGGTTCCCCGCTATGCCGCCCAGCGGATATAAGGAGATCGGTTACATGGATTTTGCCAAAATCGTAATGGACGGGATGGAATGATTTGAAAACCGCGATCGTCACCGGGGGCGCCACGGGCATCGGCGCGGCAACGGTCAGAGCGCTCTGCAAACAGGGCTATTCCGTTGCGATCGTATACAATTCCTCGGAGGAAAACGCGCTGGCGCTTTCCTCCGGGCTCATTTACGACGGGTTCGACGCCTTTCCCGTGAAGGCCGACGTGCGCAACCCCGACGAGGTGAACGAAGCCGTAAACCGGGTGTTCCGGCTCAACCGCCGCATCGACGTGCTGGTGAATAACGCGGGGCTGTCGCTCTCCAAGCTCACGCAGGACGTAACGGACGCCCAGTGGGCAGACGTGCTCGGCGTGAATCTTTCGGGCGCGTTTTATTTCTGCCGCGCCGTGCTGCCCCATATGATCCGGGCGCAGGCGGGCCGTATCGTGAATATCGCCTCCATGTGGGGGCAGGCGGGCGCTTCCATGGAGGTTGCCTATTCCGCCGCCAAGGCGGGTGTGATCGGCCTCACGAAGGCGCTGGCCAAAGAAACCGCCCTTTCGGGCGTCACGGTCAACTGCGTCGCCCCCGGGGCCGTGGATACCGCCATGATGGCGTCGTTTTCCGAAGCGGACGTGCAGGCCTTGTGCGAAGAGATCCCCGTCGGCCGCCTCGGCACGCCCGAAGAGGTGGCCGGCGCCGTTGCTTTTTTCACCGCCGAAGAAAACGGCTATATCACCGGGCAGGTGCTCGGCGTGAACGGCGGATTTGTGGTATGATTTTTCCTGTTGTAAGCAATTCGGCAGCCTGCGGGCTGCTTTTTTAATGCGGAATGAGGAATGCGGAATGAGGAATGGCGGTGGCGGCTTCGCCGCATCATAGGATCAGATGTGAACGTGGTTCATCCTTCATTCCCGATTCCTCATCTCTCATCTCTCATTTCTCGTTTATAAACCATTTTTAAGCAATCCCGACGTCCTGAATGGTATGGTTCTGCTATGCTCTTTGCTTGCGCTGCATTCCTCATTTCTCATTCCTCATTCGCAAAATGTGACCGGCGATCTTCCTGATTGTGCAATTCCACTAAAACCTGCCTGCGCGATTAAGCATTTTTTTAATCGGTCGGGCGCGATAAATTTGCATTTTCTTCTTGACAACGGGCATAAAAAGCGGTATAAATAAAAACAAGATTTATGAAATTCAAAGGAAATGCAATATCAATGAATTTTATTAATAACGATCATTCTTACATCTACTACTTTACGCACTGAGCGACGGACGTTTCCCTTACGCAGCAGTAAGGAATCAACACCCGCCGCCGATGTTACGCGTTCAGGCAGCGGATGTTTTTTTTATACGAATTTATGATTTCAGGAGGAAACAAACATGAAAAAGCACATCAAAGTACTCAGTCTTATCGTTGCCATCTGCATGGCGGTTTGCGTATTCGCGGCCTGCAGCGGCAGCAAGACCCCCGAAGCCCCGTCCGGCGAAGATCAGGCCGCCTTCAAGGTGGGCATCTGCCAGCTGGTGCAGCACGACGCGCTCGACGCCGCCACCAAGGGCTTCCAGGAAAAGCTCACCGAGCTGATGACCGCCGCGGGCAAAACCGTGACCTTCGATTATCAGAACGCCTCGGGCGAGAGCGCCAACTGCGCCACCATCATCAACCAGTTCGTGGCCGATAAGGCGGATCTGATCCTTGCGAACGCCACGCCCGCTCTGCAGGCGGCCGCCACCGCCACGGTTTCGAGCAAAACGCCCGTGGTTGCCGTGGCCATCACCGATTTCGGCGAGGCGCTGGATATCGATATGGAAGCCACCGGCGTTACCGGCATCAACGTAACCGGCGCCAGCGACTACGTCTCTTCCGAGCTGCAGGCCGCGCAGCTGATGGAGCTGTTCCCCGATACCAAAACCGTGGGATGCATCTACTGCTCCGCCGAGGCCAACTCCCTGTTCCAGGTAGAGGGCATGAAAGCCGCGCTCGCTGCGAAGAACGTGGAATGCAACTTCTATTCGTTTGCCGATACCAACGACGTGCAGGCCGTTACCAAGAAGGCTGCCGAGGAATCGGACGTGATCTTCATCCCCACCGATAACACCGCCGCCTCCAACGGCGCCATCATCGCGGACGTGTGCTCCGCCGCCGAAACGCCCATCATCGCGGGCGAAGTGGGTATCTTCAGCAACACGGGCGCCGTGGCAACCCTGTCGCTCAGCTACTATCAGAACGGCGCTGCCGCTGCCGAGCAGGCGTTTGAGATCCTTGTAAACGGCAAAAACCCCGCCGAGATCAACATTTCTCAGGCGCAGAGCGAAGATCTGGTGTATTACTACAACGCGGACGTCGCCGCGAAATACAACGTAACGATCCCCGAAAACTACGAGGCTTACACTGCCGAATAAGAGCGCCGCTCTCCCTCGGGTACCGCCATTGAAAGCTTTCGATCAAGCCTTTCCCGAAAGGCTTGCGGTTTCCGAAGGCAGCGCCTTCGGTCGCCCGCCGCAGCGGGCGAAATCCCTTGTGCGCAGCAAAGCGCAGGAGGAGCGAAAAACAGTCCGGCGGACTGTTTTTCGGTGGGGAACCCTCGCCGGGGGTTCCCCTGTGCGAAACACCTTTGCCGCAAACGCGCGGCAAGGCCTTGGCGCTTGATCCGGCAAAATGCGCCCGCCGCAGCGGGCGGACCCCTTGATGAAAGGTTTGTTATTATGGGCTCATTCTTGAACGCTCTGCCCGGCGCCATAGGGCAGGGACTGATCTGGGGCATTATGGCGGTGGGCGTTTACATCACCTTCCGCGTGCTCGATTTTGCCGACCTTACCGTGGACGGTACGCTTGCCACCGGCGGCGCCGTGCTGGTGGTCACCATGTATGCCGGCGTCAACGTCTATCTGGCGCTGCTCATCGCTTTTCTGGCGGGGTGCGTCACCGGGCTGGTGACGGGCCTGCTGCATACCCGGTTCGGCATACCGCCGATATTGGCGGGCATTCTGACGCAGCTTGCGCTCTACAGCGTGAACCTGCGCATATTGGGCAAATCCAACCAGCCGCTGTCGGTGTATAAATACCATCTGATCGCCAGCATGACGAACATCGGCAAGGCGATTGTGGTGGTGGCTGTGATCGCGGCGTGCCTTATCGGCATCCTCTACTGGTTCTTCGGCACCGAGGTGGGCGCGTCCATCCGCGCCACCGGCTGCAATATGAGCATGGCGAAGGCCAACGGTATCAACACCAACCGCACCAAAATCATGGCGCTGGTGCTCTCCAACGGCATCGTGGCGCTGGCGGGCGGGCTGCTCACACAGTATCAGGGCTTTGCGGATATCAACATGGGGCGCGGCGCCATCGTGATCGGCCTTGCCGCCGTGATCATCGGCGAGGTGATCTTCGGCAAGATCTTCCGTAATTTCGCGCTGCGGCTCCTGAGCGTGATCATCGGCGGTATTATTTACTACATCGTAATGCAGTTCGTGATCAGCCTCGGCCTGAATACCGACGATCTGAAGCTGCTCACCGCGGCCATTGTGGCGCTGTTTTTGGGCATTCCCTACATCCGCGGCCGCTGGGCGGAAACGCACGTAAAAACAAAGGGGGCAGCCGAACATGCTTGAGATCCGGGGCGTATCGAAAACCTTTAACGCCAAAACCATCAACGAAAAAAAAGCGCTGGAAAATATCGATCTCACGCTGAACGAGGGCGATTTCGTCACCGTGATCGGCGGCAACGGCGCGGGCAAATCCACGCTGCTGAATATGATCGCCGGGGTATACCCGGTGGATTGCGGCAGCATCGTGATCGACGGCAAAGACGTGACCCGGCTTTCGGAGCACCGCCGCGCCAGATTCATCGGCCGCGTGTTTCAGGACCCGCGCACCGGCACCGCCGCCGATATGCAGATCGATGAAAACCTTGCCATCGCCGCCAGAAGGGGCCTTTCCAAATCCCTGCGTCCGGGCGTGACCCGCGCCGAGCGGGAGCGCTACGCGGAGCTGCTGCGGCAGCTCGATCTGGGGCTGGAAACCCGCCTCACCTCAAAGGTGGGCCTGCTTTCGGGCGGGCAGCGGCAGGCGATCACCCTGCTGATGGCCACGCTGAAAAAGCCGAAGCTGCTGCTCCTGGACGAACATACCGCCGCCTTGGACCCCAAAACCGCCAAAAAGGTGCTGGAGCTCACCCGGCAGATCGTGGAGCGGGACGGCCTGACCACGATCATGATCACCCACAACATGAAGGACGCCATTGCCATCGGCAACCGGCTGATCATGATGAACGAGGGCAAGATCATTTACGACGTTTCGGGCGAAGAAAAAAAAGCCCTGAAAACCGCCGACCTGCTCGAAAAGTTCAAAACCAACGCCGGCGAAGAGCTGGATAACGACCGCATGCTGCTGTCGTAACGCAAAAACGTATAGTATAATGAAAAAGCAGTGCCGAGAGGCACTGCTTTTTCAGTTGGATTCAAATTTCAGTTTGTCGCTGAGCAAGTGACCAGTGGCCAGTGACCAGCGATCTGTGACCGGATTAGCTTGCCTTAACAGATGCTGACCACTGACCACTGGCTGCTGGCCACTGGAATTTGTAGGGCGTCGAGCCCTTCAAATTCCAAATTATCTCAAGTCTTCAATCTCCACCGCGGCGCGAAGAATCATGCGCGCATCGGTAATGGTGATCTGCCCGTCGTGATTGACGTCGCCTACGAGAAAGGCGTGGCTTTTCGCATCAAAGGTTTCCAGCTCTACCGCGGCGCGAAGGGTTATACGGGCGTCCTTCAGGTTGATCACGCCGTCGTTGTTCACGTCGCCCGGGGTAACGCAGGTGGCGGGCTTTGCCGCCGCCGCAAGCGTCTGCGGTTCGCCGTAGGGGTTTGCGCCCGGCCATTTGATATATTTGTAGTAGCCGTAGTGGTTGCCGAAATAGCCGTTGGCGAACTCGCTCCAGGTGTAGGATTTGATGCGCACGCGGCCGTTCACGCTGCCCTCGTACACGGTAAACCCATCGTCGGTTTTATCGATCAGAATCATCGAATGCTTGTATCTGCCGTTGTTGTCGTCTCCGTCGATATAGGTGGAAATGCGGATCACGGCGCCCAAGCGGGCTTCGGAAATATAATTGCGGGTGTTTTCGGTGGTAATGGCTCTGGCCGAGCCCTTGGGAACGTTGCGCAGCAGGTCGTCGCCGGTGCCGCGTTCACCTGTAAAATTGATGCCCCAAACGGCCTTGTATACGGTTTGGGCAAATTGCCAGCAGTTGGTGCTGCGGGCGCCGGGGTAAAGCCCGGAAAGGGGAAGGGTGATTTCACTGCTCCGTCCCTGAATCACGTATTCAGCGGCAAGCGAGAAGGGTGCAAAAATAAAAACAAATAATAAACAAAGCGCTGCCGCCAGGGTCAACTGGTGTCGTACTTTCAAAAAAATAGCCTCCGTTTTCAGCGGTTTTGGTGGATTTCCGCGTAAAATCAAAGCGGTGACGCGGATTATAGCATAAAAGGTTACAAATGTCAAACAAATTA
>JAEEGL010331605.1_pt1 | contig 10162 bp, 7 predicted proteins | sample 9134231 | NCBI WGS metagenome assembly JAEEGL01 (sample SAMN16246548, study PRJNA631951) | gut metagenome | biome: gut microbiome; feature: rumen; material: fiber-attached | host: Bos | place: Iran: Karaj | collected 2018-10
CGGTGTCGGGAAATCTCTTGTGACCAGCCTTCTGGCTGCCGAGATGCAGCGCAGGGGGCACAGAACCGCCGTCCTGGATGCGGACATCACCGGACCTTCGATCCCGCGCTCTTTCGGAATCCATGGTCATGCCACCGCTACCGATGAATATATCATTCCGGTTAGTACGGCTTCAGGACTGCAGATCATGTCCATCACCCTAATCCTTGAAAACGAGACCGAGCCTGTTGTCTGGCGCGGACCGGTCATCGCCGGTGCCGTGACCCAGTTCTGGACGGATGTGCTCTGGCAGGATGTGGAGTACATGTTTGTCGATATGCCTCCCGGAACGGGAGATGTACCGCTTACGGTCTTCCAGTCACTTCCGGTGGACGGAATCGTCATCGTTTCCACTCCGCAGGATCTGGTCGGCATGATTGTGGCCAAGGCAGTGAATATGGCAAAAATGATGAACATCCCGGTCCTCGGGATCGTGGAGAACATGTCCTATTACCGTTGCCCGGACTGCGGGAAAGAGCACCGGATCTTTGGAGAAAGCAAGGTCGAAGCGGTTGCAGAACAGTTTGGCATTGCACATACTGCACAGCTTCCTATCGATCCGGAGATCTCCGCCAAAGTGGACGCGGGAGAAGTGGAGGCGGTGAAAGCGGATGCTGTAGCCGCGTTTGCAGACTTTCTGGAGAAGGAGATCTGAATGGTTAAGGTAGCGGTTGCATATAATAAGGAAAGCGGAGAAATCTTTGAACATTTCGGGCATGCGGAGATGTTTGCAGTCTATGAATACGGTGAGACGGTCAATGACTGTACGAAGACGCTGCTTGACTGTTCGGACCGGCACGGGCATAAGGCCATGGCTGATCTGATGAAGGAAAACGGAATCATGGCCGTTCTCTGCGGAAATATGGGAGCAGAGGCAAAGAGTCTGCTCCTGAGTTATGCCATCGTTCCCATCGCGGGTTATTGTGGTGATGCGGATACAGCGGCGGACATGCTTGTGACAGGCCAGCTTCCGGTATCGGAAGGAGGTAGCTGCGCGGGAGGATGCGGCGGTTGCAGCGGATGCCATTCCGAAGAGGAGGGCGGCTGCGGATGCGGCTGCGAGGGCTGCGGCTGAGCGGAGCATCCGCTGAGAAAACTGGAGGAGAAAAAATGAATAGACAGTCTTTCATCGCAGGGATCCTTATGCTGGCACTTCTTGCAGGAGTTGCAGCAGGATGCGGAAAAACCGCGGAAGAACCTCAGCCTGCGGTCACCCCCGAGATCGTAACGAATATCCCCACTGTCCCTGTTGAGGGAGAGGAAGAGGAATTCGAGCCGCTAAGCGGAGAATACTTTTATTCACTGGAATACAGCAAGGTGCTTTATGACGGCAGTGAGGACTTCCATGTCCTTTGCTATAAGGGAGATGGCCTGTATGCTTCCGTAGATGACGGGACAGGCGCAAGACTCTGTTTCATTAACGGGGCCAACGAGACAAGTTTTCTCACCAACTATGCTCCTGTGACGGAAAACGGGATCCCGGGCACACCGGTCTTTCTGGATGTTGATTCAGACGGCCGGCTTGTGATCGTGGAAAACGTGGAGGGATATAAGGAAAACGCCGACGAGACCTATACCTATTATTCGGCCTATTATATCCGTACGCTGGCAGATGACGGCACGCAGTTCAGCTCTTCCAGACTGGATGATGTGAAATCGGTAAGCATGTCCGGCGGCGCGGCACTCCTTCGGAACAATGCGCTGATCATCGCTTCCGCAAATCTGTGCACGGCATATGATTATTCAGCGAAAAAAATCTTTGAGAAGAAGATCGATGGTGCCGGAGAAGACGGGCTTGTCAGACTCAAAGACGGAAGAACGGGCATGTATGTGGCAGATCAGAACAAGATCGTCATTCTGAATGCTTTGGAAGAGGGACAGACGGAAGAGTACGCACTTCCCGGACAGGTATACGGAGGAAAGCTGGTCACAGGTGCCGGTTATTATGATTTCTGCTATACCTGCGGAACGGATTTTTACGGCTTCAATATTGCGGACAGACAGGCGGACAAACTGTTCAACTGGGTGAACAGCGGTATCGTTTATGACGAGCTCCAGGCAGTCCGTCTGCTGGATGACGGCAGAGCGGCGGCCATCAAATACGACTGGTCCTATTTCTATGATTCCTGCACGGTGAACAGTGTCCTGATCAACCGGATTCCGGCAGAGAATGATGAGCGGGAGCAGCTGACGATCGCAGCACCGTATTCCGGGTACAGCCTCTGGTATAATATCATTGATTTCAACGCGATCAATCCGGATTACAAGATCGAACTGGTAGACTATGCTGCTATGGGTGAGGCCGGAAGCGAAGCGCTGATCCGTGACATTCGTGAAGGCAGTGCACCGGATATCATATATGTGGATCAGTTCGAGGAAGGAGAACTCACGGAACTGGCGGCGACCGGCGCTTTCGAGGATCTTTATCCTTTCCTCCAGGCGGACGGAGACCTGTCTGCGGAGGATCTTGTCAATTCGGTTCTGAAAGCCTGTGAATTTGACGGGAAACTGATGTATACGGCCAGTGATTTCTCCATCCTGAGCTATGCCGGCCTGGCGGCCACGCTTGGGAATGAAGCGAAGCTGAGTGTCGACAGCATGAATGCTGCACGCAAAAAGCTGGTCGGAACGAATGCAAGCGTATTTTCCCTGAACGGAGACCAGTTCAGCATCCTGAACGATTATCTTTCTGTTTCCTCTGATTATATTGATTACAGCAGCGGAGGACCTCAGTTTGATGCGGATGCATTTGCCACACGGCTGAATGTCGCTTCTCTTGCAAGTGTCCGCCCGAGAGCGGGCAGCAGCGCTGACGATTATGAGCGCCTTGCCTCGGGAGAACAGCTGTTGGTACGGGCGGAAATAGAGAATGCCACGGAACTGGCCCTGATTTTCAATGCAGTGAACCGGCCGCTCACTTTTGTCGGCCTTCCGGTAGAAGAGGGATCCGGAAATCTCATGAACATCTCGAAAGGATATGCCATCAGCACGGGAAGCAGCAACAAGGAGGGAGCCTGGCAGTTCATCCGTACTTTCCTCACGGAGGAATACCAGATGGAGAATACGTGGAGACTGCCGGTCAATCTGAATGCGCTCAAGGCCTCTGCAGAGGCGCGCATCAGCAGCGCATTCATTCAGGCTGAGGGAAGCTCCGTGACCGGGGAATATGTTTATAATGCATTCATGAAACTCGTGGAATCAGCGGAGAGAGTCGCAGCGCCTGATGAAGGGATCCGGGAAATAGCCAGGAACACCTGCTCCGGCTTTTACCGGGGAGAGGATTCGGACTACGGTGCGGCGGAAAAATTCGGAACGGCTCTGCTGGAGTATTTGAATCAGTAAACTGCACCGAAGGGCAGGTAATATGAAACAGGAAGCGGATCTTTTCCGCTTCCTGTTTCATATTATTGTAAATCTTATTGTAAATCAAGGGAGTGTCTGCGGAACCGGCAGGGTCAGAGCCCGAGCAGTGTATGGATGAGAGGGATCTTCCGGCACAGTGTGCATACTGCGCAACCGAAGATCACATCCATTGCCGTCAGGATCGGTATCATAATCAGATGGTCGGGGAGCAGGTGTGTCCAGAGAGAGAAAAGCAGTACTTTGAAAAAGCTGTCGAGAAGCATGATCTGCAGGGAATAGCAGCTGACGCGGGGAAAGAGGGAGCGATCTCCCGGAAGCATTTTCGCACCGGACCAGAACAGATACATCAGGGCATAAGCCAGTATCGTGCTGAGCGGATAGATCAGAGGCTGCAGCGTGCTCCGGTATACGATGACCGCGGCTGCGATAGTGACGACGGCGAGAGCATGCAGGAAAAGGCGGGCCTTTTTTTCAAAACAAAGGCAGAAATCCAGGTTCTGACGGATCAGCATGCCGGAGAGAAAGAACGGAAAGTTCAGAAGTGCGTTTCGAAGCTGAAGGATGTTCGGAACGGTTCGTCCGGTAAGCGTGAACCAGCAGCAGAAGGCAAAGAGCAGCACGAATACAGCACACCCGATCCAAAGCTGCTTCGGAGTTCGGCCGCTGTTTTCCCAAAATAGAGGAGCGGCAGCATACATCAGAAGGACAGCATATACGAACCAATAGAGTTCTCCAGTGAGAAGAGCAGAAACCAGACTGAGCAGAAAACCGGTCTGATGAGCGAATACGGGATCGAAGAAATGGGAATAGAGCAGTTTCAGGATCGTGAAAGTCAGGAAGGGGATCATGAGCCGGAATAGTTTTTTCTTTGCATATCCTGCGAGAGGCTGACGGTGGCAGAGATATCCTGCAATCGTGAAAAAAAGAGGGACGTGCACCGAATAGACCAGAATGCTCACAGTTTGCCACAGAAGCGGAAGATCCTGTACATGCTCGTCATAATAGGAGAATGAGTGTCCAAGGACCACAAGAATACAGGCAACAGTTTTGAGCGTATCCAGATGTGTATTCCGTTTTGCAGTGTTCACAGTCATACAGTTGAACCCCTCTGGCATTTCTTCCTTTTTACTATATCATTCAAAGCTGCACTTCACAAGAAAAAGCCTCGGATTCTTGCCCTTTTGACGGCACAGTAGTATAATAAACACAAATACCGGAGAAAAAAAGAGGAGGAAAAACCATGACCAATAAAGAAACCGTGCTCAGATTCATCGACGAGGTTTTCAACGCGCACAGCCTCGAAAAACTCGATCTCTATATGCGCGACGATTACATGCAGCACAGCATCGGTGTCGGGGATGGAAAAGAAGCTTTCAAGGTCTTCGCACAGGAATTCTTTAAACAGGATCCCTATATGGATGTCAAAAAGATCTTTGAGTCGGATGACGATACGGTGGCTGTTTTTTTCCGCTGCAGCTTCAATAACGGCACAGCAGCGAAGGTGGTTGATATGTACCGCATTCAGGACGGCAAACTGGCCGAGCACTGGGACGTCGTGATGCTGCTTCCGGAAAACGATACGGAAGTCAACGGAAGAGGCAGCTTCTGAGAATACAGCCGAACCGGCGGGAGACGGAAAAAACCGTCTCCCGCTTTTTTGCAGATTGCTGCCTGCTGAACACAGCCGAAAGGATCTTATCGTTGAAAAAAATACAAGGACATTTTATACTTACAGAAAAAAGGGGGGAAAGAGTATGAAAATACTGGGGTGGTTCCTGCTTGCAATTCTGGCATGTGTGATCCTGCTTCTGCTGGCCGCACTGATCCGCACACTTCTTCTTCCGAAGAAGAGATCTGAATGGAAGCCGGAGAGGGACCCTGAAAGAGAAGAACGTTTCGGGGAAAAACTGGCTGAAATGGTCCGGGTGGATACAGTTTCCCGGAAAGGGGAGGAACAACGGGAGAAATTTCTCGCATTTCACCGCGTTCTTGAAAAACTGTTCCCGCTTGTACATGAAAAGCTGGAGAAAACTGAAATAGGGGGGAATCTCCTCTATTTCTGGAAAGGAAAGAGCGGAGAACGTCCGCTTGTACTGATGGCGCATCAGGATGTGGTGCCTGCAGAAGGCAACTGGCTGCATGCTCCGTTTTCCGGGGATATCGCAGAAGGAAAAGTGTGGGGAAGGGGCAGCGCCGATATCAAGGGAAGTCTTTTCGCCATCTTCCAGGCGGTGGAGGAACTGCTTCAGGAAGGAGTCGTACCGGAACAGGATATATATCTGAGTTCTTCCTGCACAGAGGAGATCGGCGGGGACGGATGCCCGAAACTCGTGGAGGAATTGAAACGGCGCGGAGTCCGTCCGTATCTGGTCTGTGATGAGGGCGGGGCTATCGTTCTCGATCCCATAGCAGGAGTAAAGGGAAGCTATGCCATGATCGGTGTTCTGGAGAAGGGAATGGGCAACCTTCGCATTATTGCCAGATCCAACGGTGGCCATTCCAGCACCCCGACGAAAAATTCGCCGATTGCCCGTCTCTCCGCTTTCGTATGCGATCTGGAGAGACATGAACCGATGAGAGCGGAATTTGAACCGGAGGCGGAAGCAATGTTCCGCACCATGGCTCTTTACGGACCGTTCTATTATCGGCTTCTTTTCGGGAATCTCTGGCTGTTCCGGCCGCTCCTGAAAAAGATCATGCCGAAATTGTCCGCTGAGGCAGCTGCTGTTCTCCGCACCACGGTAGCCTTTACCATGCAGTCCGGCTCCGAGGCGGAAAACGTGCTGCCGCAGGAAGCCGCTCTGACGATCAATCTGCGCTATATTCCGCATCAGGGTGCGGACGAGAGCAACCGGATAATCGAAAACTATGCCCGGAAACACGGTTTGGAAGTAGAAGTCCTCAGCGCGTACGATGCAGCAAGGCCGGTTTCCATCGAAAGTGAGGCGTATCATCTCGTGGAGAAAGTGATCGCTGAGGCTTTCCCGGGCCTGCCTTCCTGCCCCTATGTGATGACCGGTGGGACTGACGCACGCTTTTATCAGGAAATCTGTGATGCCTGCATACGGTTTACACCTATTGTTTATGGCCCGGAGCAGATGAAGGGTATGCACGGACTCAATGAAAATGTCGAACTCTATAGTCTAACAGGTGCAGTGACTTACTTCAAGACACTTGTACGTCGCAGCAGCTGAGACCGGTTTTACAGAAAAGGAGGATGACAGCATGGCGATGATCTGTGCGGAAACGACCTGCGGTACTGTGCGGGGAGTCCGGGGCAACAGCCAGGGCTTCACAGTCTTCAAAGGGATTCCGTTTGCGGCTCCGCCTGTAGGAGAACTGCGGTTCGCTCCACCCCAGCCGCCCTTGCCCTGGGAAGGGGTCAGGCTTTGTGACCACTGGCCGAAAACATGTATACAGGCAGAGGGAAGCTTCGGCCTGTTCACCAGGGAGTTCTATCCTGCACCGAAAGAGATGGATGAGGACTGTCTGTATCTGAATGTTTGGACACCGGCATCCGAACCTGATGAAAAACTGCCGGTGTTCTTCTGGATCCATGGGGGAGGCTTCGGCGGCGGTTTTTCATATGAACAGGAGATGGACGGAGAAGCCGCCTGCAAACGCGGCTGTGTGCAGGTGACGATCCAGTACCGCTGCAACAGTTTTGGGTTCTTTGCTCATCCGGAGCTGAAAGAGAGGTTCGGACACACCGGAAATCAGGGGATCCTAGACCAGATCGCGGCGCTTCGATGGGTGAGGGAAAATATTGCGGCATTTGGCGGTGACCCGGATAACATCACCATTCACGGCCAGTCAGCCGGAGCGATGTCTGTCCGTATTCTGCTGACGTCTCCGCTCTGCCGGGGATTGATGAAACGTGCGATCATTCAGTCCGGCGGCTGCATCAATGAGTGGAGCGTCTATGATACCGAGCAAGAGCAGGGGGCTTTTGGAGAAAAGCTGCTCCGGAAGGCTGGTCTGACTCTGGAGGAGGCTATGGAACTGCCGGCGAAAGAGCTCTATACGCGTCTGAACGAAGCGCTCGAACAGAAAGGTCCGGCCATCCTTTTCCGCCCCTGTATCGATGGGTATGTGATGGATAAGATGCCCGGCAGGGCAATCTGCGCCGGAGAGACGAATACGGAAAGCATCATGGCGGGTTTTGTGGCGGGGGACGGCGGGCTGCAGGCGATGCGGAGCGGGGTGGACCCCTCGGAACGCGCTGTCTGCTTCGGGAGTCTGATTGCGCTGGGTAGGCAGAGGATCCGTTCGGGAAAACCCCCGTTCTATGGGTATTTCTTTGATCGGAATCTTCCGGGGGACAACAACGGCGCCTGGCATACCTGTGAGCTCTGGTATATGTTCGGGACGATGCATCGCTGCTGGAGACCGTGGACACCGTATGATTACGAACTTTCGGACGCGCTTTCGGACTATTGGTGCGCGTTTGCGCGTTCCGGGGACCCGAATGTTCCGGGCAGGCCGCAATGGGCGCCGTACACAGCGGAAACGCCGGTGCTGATGCATATCAGCGACGGAGGATATGGCGCTGATGATATGGAACCTCTGACCGCTGAGGATGAAAAGGTGATCGGATTACTGGGGAGAACCTGAACCCGGAAACACCTCCTTCAGCGAAAAAGAAGCCGATCCGGAAGGACGGCTTCTTTTTTCGTATGCTGTGTATCATGCAGAAATCATCGTAGAAGGTAGATGCAACGCTGTATCTTTCTTCGGGATGTGTCTGCCGGAGCAGGATAGTGATTACGGTTCGTTCTCTTGCGCATTACGGTAGTTGCTGGTATATTGATTATCAGATATTTCATACCTGCCGATTGGGATGTTTGACATGCTTCTCTGGCAGATATGTATTGGACAGAATAGAAAGAAATGACTGCAGCTCGCTCTTCGCAATGAGAGATGAGGTGAACAATTTGACATATTCGATCATTGGAATTCTGGCAAGCATTCTCCTGGTGATTATCAACCAGGATCTTATTTTGAAGCATGATGGACAGACTCTCACAAGAACGCAGCGGAATTACCGTTTGTTTCTTTTCGGAGTGCTGGCCTATCTTATAACGGATCTGCTTTGGGGGATTCTTGACTCAAATCACCTCATACCGCTTTTGTTTGCTGATACATCGGTTCATTTCGCAGCCATGGTTGGAGCGGTGATGCTTTGGACGCAGTATGTTGTGTCATATCTTGATACCGGAAGCGCGTTCGAACGCATACTGAAGATCGCCGGGCGTATATTCTTTGTTCTTGAGCTCGTTTTTATCTGTGCAAATTTCTTCAGACCCGTACTCTTTTGGTTCGATGAGAATGGTGTTTATCAGGCGGGTATTGCCCGATACGTGACGCTCGGGATCCAGATTTTCATGTTTCTGGTGACGGCAGTTTACACACTCTCAGTCGCCTCTAGATCAAAAGGGAGGGTTCGGCTTCGCCACATGACTATAGGGTTCTTTGGCATCGCCATGATGACACTGATTACGGTCCAGATTTTTTACCCGTTGCTGCCCCTGTATGCAATGGGATGCATGCTGGGCATCAGCCTGTTGCACAGCTTCGTGGTTGAGGATGAGAAGGAAGATTACCGCAGAGAGCTCGAGGACGCGACAAAAAGAGATCAGGAACAGAAAAGGGAATTGCTGGAGAGCAGGGAAGCCATGAAAGACGCTCTGGCAGTTGCAGAGAGCGCCAACAGGGCAAAGACGTCCTTTCTCTCCAATATGAGCCATGAGATCCGAACACCCATGAATGCGATCATAGGTTTGAATAATATCGCTATGAACGATCCGACAGCCAGTGACCAGATGAAAGGGTATCTGCGCAGAATCGGAGCCTCCGCCCAGCATCTCCTGGGGATCATAAATGATATTCTGGATATGAGCCGCATCGAATCAGGGCGGATGACCATAAAGAACGAAGAGTTCTCATTTGCCAAGGCGCTGGAGCAGGTCAATACGATTATCAGCGATCAATGCCGGGAGAAGGGTATTGTTTATGACTGCCAGACGATAGGACAGGTGGATGACTATTATATCGGCGATGTCATGAAACTCAAGCAGGTGATGATCAACATCCTCGGCAATGCGGTCAAGTTCACGCAGAAAGGCGGATTGGTTCGTTTCCTGGTTGAGGAGGGAAGCCGTTTTGAGCGGAATGCAGTGCTGAAATTAATTATCTGTGATACTGGAATAGGGATGAGCGAGGAATTCTTACCGCACATTTTTGAGCCTTTCAGTCAGGAAGATGCCACTTCTACCAGCAGATACGGCTCAACCGGTTTGGGTATGTCCATCACGAAAAGTATCGTAGAGCTCATGAACGGCCATATCGATGTTGTCAGCGAAAAAGGAAAAGGCACCACATTTACAGTGACCATCACGTTGGGTGAATCCGGCAGGAAGCAGCAGATCGATGAAGCTGGCCTGCTTCCGCAGGAAATGAGCGTACTTGTGATTGACGATGATCCGATAGCTCTGGAACATGCGGAGATCACTCTCAGCCAGGTCGGTATTGCCTGTGAGACGGCAGAGTCCGGTTGGGAAGGCATAGATAAAGTCCGCATACGGCATGGACGCAGAGAAGACTACGATCTTATCATTGTCGACTGGAAAATGCCGGAGATGGACGGTATAGAAACAACCCGGCAGATCCGCGAAATAGCGGGAAGCAACACACCGGTGATAATCCTTACTTCATTTAACTGGGACGATATCGCTGATGAAGCTCGTGAGGCAGGGGCAGA
>JAEEGL010544438.1_pt1 | contig 10162 bp, 8 predicted proteins | sample 9134231 | NCBI WGS metagenome assembly JAEEGL01 (sample SAMN16246548, study PRJNA631951) | gut metagenome | biome: gut microbiome; feature: rumen; material: fiber-attached | host: Bos | place: Iran: Karaj | collected 2018-10
GCCTCCCGGGCGTTTTTTGTTCCGGCAGACCAGCCGGAGGCAGGAGCTGATCAGTCTTTCCGGTGCTGGCGGATCTGGGCGCGGTAATCGCTGGGGGAAACGCCGGTGACCTTCTTGAAGGCCCGGAGGAAGTTGGAATAGTCCCCGAAACCGCACTGGTAAGCGATCTCGCTGAGGGAAAACTGCTCAAAAAGCTTCTGCTTGGCCAGCATTACGCGGCGGTAGAGGATGTAGTTGTAGACGCTGTGATGGATATACCGCATGAATTCATGGGAAAGGGTGGAGACGCTGAGACCGAACTGCCCGGACAGGCTTTCCAGGGTCAGGGGCTCCATGTAGTGGTCATTGATGTACACCAGCACCTGGTGCATCATCGGGTTGGCGGTGACGGAGGGCAGCCGGGGACTGATATCCTTCATAGTGGAAAGGACGATCCGGAACAGCGGCAGGATATAGGTCATGTCATTGAACCGGTCCATGGGCGTATTCCGGGAGCTGCCGGCCATGAGGACGCTGAGGAGGTTTTTGCATTCATTGGCAACCTCCGGGGAAACCGGATAGATCAGGCAGCCGCTGCTTTTTGACTGCTCCGCGAAGAGCTGCACCAGGTCAATCTGGCCGCAGCCGGCTTTGGCCAGGAAATCCGTGGAACAGTACATATAGGCCCGCTCATAGCGGGGCAGGCTCTCCTCCCAGAGCAGGCCGTGCATGCGGAAGGGCGGGACGATGATCAGCTGGTTCGGCTCCAGGAGGTAGACCTCATTGTCGACGCCGAACTGCCGGCCTCCGTAAATATGCAGGTAGATCTCATAAAAATCGTGGCAGTGGAAACCGTAGTGCTGCCGGTTCATGGAAACCCCGTAGAAGCCCTCGTAGTCGCTTCTTCCGTTTCCCATGGTGCAGTAACCGAAATTGGACACCTGTCCCGTATAACTCATATGTCTGCTCCTTAACGGACATTTTTGAACCGGAACCATTATATTGCCAGAATCGCATAATATCAAGCCTGTATCGCATGGCAGGATGCTTTTTTTATCATTATCATAATTGGTGAAATGTATTGTTTCTCCAACACAATAGCGAAAAAGGGGCTCACATTGAAGTATGAAAACAAAGACCGGAAAGAATAAAGCCGCTGTCAGGCTGGCCAGGGACTGGCGCCTTTACGCCATGCTGGCCGTTCCGTTTTTCTGGTATATCCTGTTCTGCTATAAACCCATGTCCGGCATCATTATCGCTTTCCAGAAGTACAGCATTTTCAAGGGGATTGCGGGCAGCAAATTCGTGGGACTGGACAATTTCAAATTCGTCTTCGGCATGCGGGATTTCGGCATCGCCCTGGGGAACACGCTGCTGCTGAACTTCCTGGACCTGCTGTTCGGTTTCCCGATGCCCATTATCCTGGCGGTCATGCTGAACGAGATGCGGACCCCGAAACTGAAGAAGGTTTCCCAGACGATGCTGTACCTGCCGCACTTCCTGAGCTGGGTCATCATCGGCGGCATGGTGCTGAAGATTTTCGCGCCGACCTCCGGCGTCATCAACGCCAGCCTGCTGAAATCCGGGCTGGCCAGCAAAAACGTTCCTTTCCTGACGGAGGGAAACTGGTGGCGGTTCACCTATGTGCTGGTGGGCGTCTGGCAGAACATGGGATGGGGCACCATCATCTACCTGGCGGCGATCACCGGACTGGACATGAACCTGTTTGAAGCCGCCCAGATCGACGGGGCGAACAAGCTGCAGCAGATCTGGCATGTGACGCTTCCTGGCATCCGGAGCACCATTGTCGTGCTGCTGATCATGAACATCGGCCGGATGATGAGCATCAGTTTTGACAGGCCGTACATTATCGGCAACACCATCGTGAAGGATTACTGCGACGTGATTTCCACCTTTGTCTACCGGATCGGTATTGTGAACGCCAAGTTCGACAGGGCAACGGCGGTGGGCCTTTTCCAGTCCGTGATCGGCCTGGTGCTGATTACCGTGGCCAACGCGGTATCCCGGGCCTTTGACGAACAGGGGATCTGGTAAGGAAGGAGGAGCGGAAATGAGCAACCTGACTTATGCCGCCGGCGGCAAACGGAAAAAGAAACGGCTGGGAACCGGGCAGATCGTGCTGATCGTGTTCATGGTGCTGTTTGTGCTGGTCTGCACGCTGCCGTTTATCAACGTGATCGCCATATCCCTGTCCTCCAAATCCGCGATCCTGCGGGGCGACGTTTCCTTCTGGCCGGTGGAGTACACCCCCAAGGCTTATGAACTGATCATGAAGGACCCGTCCATGTTCCGGAGCCTGTTCTATACAGTCAAAATCACCGTGATCTATACCGCGCTGGCGATGGTCATGTCGGTCCTGTACGCCTTCCCGCTGACCATGAAGCGGCTGAAGGGCAGGGGATTCTTCATGTTCTTCATCGTGTTCACGATGTACTTCTCCGGGGGAACGATCCCGGTTTACCTGAACGTGAAAGAACTGGGGCTGATCAACAACGAGTGGAGCCTGATCCTGCCGGGGCTGATCTCCACCTTCAACATCATCATCCTTAAGAACTTCTTCCAGGGCCTGCCCTATGAGCTGAACGAAGCCGCCTATATCGACGGGGCCACGGACTTCCAGATCCTGCTGCGGATTTACCTGCCGCTGAGTTTCTCCTCCCTGGCCACCCTGTCCCTGTTCTACGCGGTGGGGAAATGGAACAGCTTCTCGGATGCCCTGTATTACATCACTTCCCGGGACCTGCAGCCGCTGCAGCTGAAGCTGTACAACCTGATCAAGGGAGGGCAGGCGGTGGAGGTGTCCGTGCAGGAAGGAAACGCCAGCGACCTGGCGTCCTCCGTTTCCGCGTCCATTGAATCCGCCACGATCATTTTTGCCACCCTGCCGATCCTGGTGGTTTATCCCTTTGTGCAGCGCTACTTCGTAGCCGGCGTGACGCTGGGCGCGGTGAAAGGATGAAAAAGTATCCAGGCGGGAGCAACGCCCGCTTAAATTTAAGGAGGAAAAGAACATGAAGAAACTGTTGGCTATGGTACTTGCGGCCTGTATGCTGCTGGGAATGATCCCGGCGCTGGCCGCCGCTGAGGACGACTGGGTCACCCTGCGGGTGGAGATGTATGACCGCTCCACGCCCGGATTCAATGTGGAAGACTGCTGGCAGCTCCATTACATCCAGGAAAATTTCGGCGACCCGAACCACATCAAGGTCGTCTGGGTGCCCGTTTCCCGCTGGGAAGAGGAAGAAATCATCAGCCGCTACCTGGCCGGTAACGAAGCCCCTGACCTGTGCATGACCTACGGCACATCCAACCTGGAATCCTACATCACCGACGGCGGCATCAAGGCCCTGGACGATCTGATGGCTGCCTACGGCCCCGACATCGCTCCCTTCCTGGGCGAAGAAGTGATGCAGTACGGCCAGTTTGACGCCAACGACGGGCGCGGCAAGCTCCAGTACTACATCCCGGCCCGCCGGATCATCGTTGCCACCCAGTCCGAGTATATCCGCGGCGACTGGCTGGAGAAACTGAACATGGCGATGCCCACCAACGTGGAGGAACTGTACGCCTACCTGAAGGCCGCCAAGGAACAGAACCTGGGCGGAGCCCAGACCATTCCGTACTCCTCCGACCTGTACGCGCAGGATCCCTTCTACGGCTGGATTTACCAGATGGACGCCTTCACCGATTACTCCAAGGTAACCGAGGAAGACTGGATTGCCTACCATGACTTCCACTATCTGCTGCCCGGCGCCAAGGAAGCCCTGCGGTGGATGAACAAGTTCTACAATGAGGGACTGGTGACCGATTACTTCGGCCTGTCCAACTCCGAACAGACGGACGCCAACCGCATCCAGGGCTATGACGGCTTCTGGGTCGGCAACTGGGACGTGGCCTGGCGGCAGGAATACCTGTATTCCCAGGACCTGGTCAAGAACGTGCCCGAAGGATACTGGGTCGCCTGCGATCCCTTCCGTCCCGCCGGATCCCCCGTGGTTCATGAGACCTACAACGCCAACGGCCAGGCGCTGTTCATTCCTGAAAGCGCCAGTGACGAAGCGGCCATCGCGGCGATCAAGTACCTGAACTGGATGGTGAAGCCGGAAAGCCTGTTCGCACTGCAGAACGGCGAGCTGGGCCACAACTACACCACCGTGGACGAGGACGGCATCCCCACGGACCTGAAGAACATCAGCGACACCGATGACGAGTACAAGATCCACGCCGTGGACGGATGCCCCATCTGCAACGGCTTCTACTACGGCTCCGATGAACTGAACTACGCCGCTTCCGCCAACGCCTATCCGGGATACAAGGACGCGGTTGCCCACAGCCTGGCGCTTGCCAACGAAGGCGGCTACCAGCCGGTGACCTTCACGAAGACCATTGAGGCCCGTGTGGATTACGGCTCCACCGTCACATCCAAGGAAGCGGACCTGCTGGTGAACGCGGTGACCTGCCCCGCTGACCAGTTTGACGCGGTCTGGGAAAAGTACACCCAGGAAATCCTGAACAACGGCGGACAGCAGATCATTGACGAACAGCGCGCCGCCTACCGGGAAGGCGCCTACCGCGGAATCTACCCGATGAAATAATCTTTTTCCGGCAGCCATGACGGTCCGTCCGGGATTGCCTCCGCGGACCGGGGCATCTTTCGCAGCAAACTGCGGAAGGTGCCTTTTTTTGTGCCCGAAGGGACAAAAAGGTCTACTTTGTCAAACACATGAAAGCAGTTTTTGCATAGTCTAAAGCATTTTTTACATAGAACAGGGCAATCATTGTTTATAAAATAAAAATGCAAGATATGGTTGAAGAGTATAGAAAAAAGTACAGACAACACGCAAATCAACGATCTGAAAAGAAACGGAGAGAGCAGATTGACCGGTATTAAAAGCACTGGCAGGCAGGAACCGGCTATGAGGAACCTGCACAAGGGGAAGGGGTATTCCTGGAAGACATATCTCAGCAGGTACTGGACGCTTTACCTGCTGCTCCTGCTTCCGATCGCCTTCTTTATCCTGTTCAGGTACACCCCCATGACCTATATCCTGCAGGCCTTCAAGAAGAACAACATCCTGGTTCCGCCGTGGAAGGTGGAATGGGCCAAGAACAACGGTATGCAGTGGTTCCTCAAAGCCTTCAAGGACAAGGACTTCATTGTGGCCCTGAAAAACACCATCTTCCTGAACCTGCTGGACCTGCTGATCGGTATGCCGATGCCGATTATCATGGCGCTGCTGCTGAATGAGCTGGCGTTCCCCAAGTACAAGCGGATTACCCAGACCGTACTTTACCTTCCGCACTTCCTCAGCTGGGTTATTATCTCCAGCATCACCCTGCGGCTGTTCGCCACAAACGACGGCATTATCAACAAACTGCTGGGAACGACCATTCCCTTTATGGGCGAGCCGAACCACTGGCGGGGTACTTACATTTTCCTGGGTATCTGGAAGGAGTGCGGCTGGAACACCATCATCTACCTGGCCGCCCTGACGGGCATCAGCCCGGAACTGTATGAGGCGGCTGAAGTGGACGGCGCGACCCGGCTCCAGAAGATCTGGCACGTGACCCTGCCGGGCATCCGCTCCACAATCATCATCCTCCTGATCATGAACCTGGGCCACATCCTCGGATCTGAATTCGACAGACCGTTTACGCTGAGCAATCCGCTGGTGAAGGAAGCCAGCAAGACGATTTCCATCTACGTTTATGAGAAGGGCATTAACGGCCAGCAGTATTCCCTGACTACTGCCGTAGGCCTGTTCCAGAGCGTTGTATGCGTGATCTTCCTGCTGATGTCCAACAGCCTGGCGAAGAAATTCGGCGAACGGGGAATCTGGTAAGGAGGATGAAGTGATGACGACAGTAAATGAAGCAAATAACTTATCCTCCAAAAAGCTCCGGGACGGAATGATCAAGAGCAAAAAGACCCGGGCCGGGGACATGGTCATCGCGGTGATCTGTTTCCTGCTGATGCTGCTGTGCCTGCTGCCCATGCTGCACGTGCTGGCCTGCAGCCTCTCCTCCGCCGACGCGCTGGTGAAGAACGAGGTATTCATTTTCCCCAAGGGCTGGAACGTGGAAGCCTACAAGACGGTGATGACCACCGAAAAGTATGTGCGCTCTCTGGGATGGACGGCGGTCCTGACGGCAGTCTGCACCGTGATTTCCATCACGCTGACGATCTGCACGGCCTATCCGCTGATCTATACGAACCTGAAAGGCGGACGGCTCATCAACTTTATCATCCTGTTCACCATGTACTTCAGCGCCGGCACGATCCCCACCTACCTGCTGCTGAGCCGGCTGGGCATGCTGAACACGCCCTACGCGCTGATTTTCCCCAACTGTATCAGCGTGTTCAACGTGATCATCATGCGGTCCTTCTTCTACGGGGTGCCGGACAGCCTCCGGGAAGCGGGCGAGATTGACGGCGCGGGCCCCATCCGGGTGCTGGTCCAGATCTACCTGCCGCTGAGCCTGCCGGTGATCGCCACCCTGAGCCTGTTCTACGCGGTGGGCCGGTGGAACGGTTTCTCCGACGCGCTGATGTATATGAAGAAATCCGAGTCCGAGAAGTACTGGCCCATCCAGCTGCTGCTGTACAACGTGATCAAGAACTCCACCCAGACAAACGAACAGGCGGCCCAGGAAGGCTTCTTCGCCAACGGCGTATCCAAGACGATCCAGATGGCCACCGTTATGTTCGCCACCGTACCGATCCTGCTGGTGTATCCCTGGCTGCAAAGGTACTTTGTGTCAGGCGTGACAATCGGCGCGGTCAAAGGTTGATTTCTGAGGGCTGAAGCCCTTGAAATAAAAAAAGGAGGAAAAACCTATGAAACGTATCCTGTCCCTGGTCCTGGTCCTGGCGATGATCGCCACCCTGGGCATCACCAACGCGTTCGCGGCGGATGACGGCTTTGTGGACGGTAAGTTCACTGAAACCCGTCATATCACCGTGGAAATCTACAACCGCAACAACGATGGCGGCACCGATCCCACCAACAACGTATGGACTGAATACCTGAAGAAGGGTATGCTCGAGAAGTACAATGTGGATGTGGAATATGTGTCTGTCGGCCGCTGGACCGAAAAAGAGGATATCGCGCAGCTGCTGGCTGACAAGAGCGCTCCCGATATCAGCTACACGTACGAAGGCAACACCATCATTTCCTATGCCAACATGAAGGATGAGAACGGCAACCCCGGCGTTGTCGACCTGGCGCCTTATCTGGAAGAGTACAAGGATTACACCCAGAACATCGTGACCCTGCTGGGTGGTGAAGACAACCTGTACTATGACAAGGATCCCGTGACCGGATCTGTGTGGATGATTGAAGGCGTCCGTGCTGACACCTCCCGTATCACCACCTTCATCCGCAAGGACTGGCTGGACACCCTGGGACTGGCTCTGCCGACCACCGAGGAAGAGTTCTACAATGCCCTGGTCGCTTTCCGTGACAACGCGGACAAGCTGCTGGGCGAAAACGCTGACAAGATGATCCCGTACAGCGTTTCCACCGATATCGGCTGGCGGAATGACCTGATGAGCGTCAGCAAGGTTGCGGAAAACATCGATGACAATACCCTGTTCGTGTACGGCTATGATGACCGTCACCTGCTCTATCCCGGATACAAAGAGGGCATCCGCGTGCTGAACAAGTGGTACAATGAAGGTCTGGTCTGGAAGGATTTCGGCCTGTACAACGACAGCACCGTTGAAGACGACAACATGAAGGCCGGCTATGTGGGCGCTTTCATGCACAACTGGGACTATCCTTTCCGCAACGGCGAGGACTGCATCAACCTGAACCTGCAGCGTAACGTGGGTGAGAACGCGATGTTTGTTCCGATCGACTGCTTCCAGAATGACGCCGGCATCACCCGGAAGTTCATGGGCGCGGCTGTCGGTTCTGACCGTAAGGTTTTCTTCCCCAGCACCAACGATGAACCCCTGGCGTCCCTGCTGTATGTGAACTTCATCTCCGACCCTGAAGTGATCAAGTACCTGCAGACCGGCAAGGAAGGCGTGAACTTCGAAATGACCGAAGACGGCGCCTACAAAACCCTGCCTGCCACCGGTGAATGGGTAAAGAACTCCGGCAGCAACATCGACTACACCATGACCTGCAACGGTATTTACCTTGGCGAAGCCACCAACGCCACCATGGCGCTGAACTATCCCGGAATCCCCACGGATCTCGTTATCCAGGCCAATGAGTACGGCAAGAATAACGGCCGTTATCCCCTCCACTTCAATGTGGGCGTCATCGAGTCCGAAATTGAAGTCGGCTCCAGCCTGAACACGAAGCGCGATGAGCTGCTGACCAAGGCCGTGACCGCATCCGTTGAAGATTTTGACGCTGTGTATGATGAACTGATGGCTGACTACATGAACATCGGCGGCCAGGACATCATCGACGAACGGATCGAGAAGCTTCAGGCGATTTACGGTATCACTTTTGAAAAGTGATCAGACGATTACTGCCTGAAACATGAAAGCAAGGAGGGATGCCGAATTTCTTCGGCATCCCTCTGTTTCCAAAGACGGTTTATAATTCGTGCTGGTTGTAACGGTCCAGGTTTTTCCGGTACCGGCTGGGGGAGACCCCGGTGACTTTGGTAAAGGTCCGGAGGAAGGACGAATAATCGCTGAAGCCGCATTCATAAGCGATGGCGTTGAGGCTGCTTTCCCCCAGCATCAGGCGGCAGGCCAGCATGACCCTGCGATAGAGAACATAATTGTATACGCTTCTGTTGGTGAAACGGACGAACTCATGCGCGAGCCAGGACGCGCTGATGTTGAACCGGCGGGCCAGTTCATCCACGCTCAGCGGCTGGGTGTAATGATTGTTGATGTAGCTGAGCACATCCTGGATGACGTTGCCGGAGGCGGTTTCAGCCCGGACGGGGATGGTCCGGCGTATCACCTGACAGAGCAGATTGACCACTGTGATCATGTGGGCGTAATCCTGATAGCGGTCCACAGCGTCATGGTTAGTTGACTGCGCTGTCTCAATCTTCCGGATGCACTGGACAAAGCGGTCCGCGTCCGGCTGGGACAGCTGGTAGGTATAGTGCCCGCCGGCGGCGTGGGCCTGGAGGAACTGGTTGAGGTCCAGCTGGCCGCAGCTCAGGTTCCTCATGACTTCCGGGGACAGGTTGAGGAAAGCCCGCTCATAGTTGTGCATTTCCTTTGTGCAGGAAAGCCCGTGCATGCAGAAGGGCGGCAGGATAAAAACCTGGTTGGGGTTCAGGACATACAGCTTGTTGTCCACGCCCATGTATTCCCCGCCGCGCAGGTGGATATACAGCTCGTAATAATCATGGCAGTGGTACTGGGTAACCTGCATATGCTCATGGAAGCGGTAATGGGCTTCATAGCCCTGGCCGCCCTGCTCCATGGGCATGAAAGGCGTATTCATTTCATATGATTCCAATCCATCTCACCCCTGAAACAGGTTTTGCAATATTTACATAGTCTGTGACAGAATTCGTATGGCAGATACCGGAAGGACAGAATATACTGTAAACAACGATTTCAGCAGCCAGAATATGAGGTACTGACTTATGATTAATGTGGCTATTATAGGAACCGGCGGAATCTCCCACGCGCATATCAAGGCTTATCTTCAGTTTCCGGAAAGGTGCAGGATCGCTGCTCTTGTGGATATTATCCCCGGAAAAGCGCAGCATGTCAAGGAACAGTACGGCCTGGACGCGGAGGTGTTCCTGGACCATCACGAAATCCTGGACAGGGACATCGACCTGGTGGACGTGTGCACGCCGCCCTATGTGCACGCGGAGATTTCCATCAACGCGCTGCGGAGCGGGAAGAACGTGGTATGCGAAAAACCCATGGCCGCGTCCCTGGAGGAGTGCGACGCCATGCTGAAGGCCCGGGACGAGAGCGGGAAGAAACTGTCCATTATTGCCCAGAACCGCTTCCGCCTGCCGGTGCGGAACCTGAAGGCGCTGCTGGACAGCGGCATGGCCGGGAAAGTCCGCCATGTGACGGTGAACTCCCTGTGGTTCCGGGGCCACAGCTACTATGACCTGTGGTGGCGGGGCACCTGGGAGACGGAAGGCGGCGGATGCACGCTGAACCACGCGGTGCACCACATTGATATGCTGGGCTGGATGATGGGCACGCCGGAGA
>JAEEGL011637403.1_pt1 | contig 10162 bp, 5 predicted proteins | sample 9134231 | NCBI WGS metagenome assembly JAEEGL01 (sample SAMN16246548, study PRJNA631951) | gut metagenome | biome: gut microbiome; feature: rumen; material: fiber-attached | host: Bos | place: Iran: Karaj | collected 2018-10
CGTTGGTTCGATTTCTCCAGGAGCTCGCATTCCATCGGGTATTTCGTCGCTCGTTAACAGACGTTCTCGCAACTCCAATCCGCCGGGATAATCGGCGACGAGTTCCTCTTGCGTTTTCGGAATGGATATAAGCTCCAAATATCGAGCCATCCCCGGATCTTTGTAAATAGGCCAAAGTTCCGGATCGCGAGAAAAATAGTTGCGACGAATCAAATCCATTCTCGCTTGAAAATTCGGAGCTATTTGAACGTCGTTAAGGCTCGCGCTCATTATTGCAACCTTTCTGAAAATACAAAAACAACCACAAAAAGAAACGACGACGCCATTGTAAAAGAATCAAAGCCGCGTTGCAAGATAAAACGACTTACAAAAAGAAAAACCGTCTCTATCCCTAGAGACGGCTTATGGAACTGGAACGGAGATATTATTCAAATTAGAAAATCTTATTCACGGTACGCGGGAACAATATCACGTCGCGGATATTCTCTATTCCGGTCACATACATAAGCAATCGTTCAAACCCCAAGCCAAAACCGCCGTGAGGAACTGAACCGAAACGACGCAGATCAAGATACGCTTGATATTCGTCGGTTGTCATATTACGTTCAGCCATCGCGGCAAGAAGCTTATTAAGATCGGCTTCTCGTTCGCTTCCTCCAATGATTTCTCCGACGCCGGGCGCGAGCAAATCAGTCGCGGCGACAGTCTTTCCGTCGGCGTTTTGCTTCATATAGAAGGACTTAATCTGCTTCGGATAATCGGTGACAAAGACTGGACGTTTAAACGCGACTTCCGCAAGATAACGTTCATGCTCCGTTTGCAAATCTCCTCCCCATTCAACGGGATACTGGAATTTCACGTCCGCTTTTTGCAAGAGCTCTATCGCTTCTGTATAGGTAACGACGCCAAATTTCTCGCTGACAAGGTTGTTCAACTTGTCGAGAAGACCGGGCTGAAAGTTTTTGTCAAAGAACGCCAGTTCCGTCGGACATTTCTCAAGCGCGACGCCAATAACGTGCTTGATCATATCTTCGACAACTTCAATGACGTCAGGCAACTCGGCAAACGCGATCTCCGGCTCAACGTGCCAGAATTCGGCGACGTGTCGAGGCGTGTTGCTGCATTCGGCGCGAAAACTCGGACCAAAAGTATAGATCTTTCCGAACGCCATCGCGCACATTTCGCCTTCAAGCTGACCGGAAACGCTCAAACCCGCTTTTTGACTGAAAAAATCCTCTTGGTAATACTCTTCTTCCGTCTTATTTTGAGCGTTCCATGGACGTGTCGTCACGCGGAACATCTCGCCCGCGCCCTCGCAATCGCTCGCGGTAATAAGAGGCGTGTGGACGTAGACATATCGACGAGCTTGAAAATACTCGTGAATCGCCGAAGCGAGAATCGAACGCATACGAAAAACGGCGTTAAAAGTGTTCGCCCGGACTCGAAGATGAGGTATCGTTCGGAGAAACTCAAGCGTATGACGTTTCTTCTGAAGGGGATACTCGGGAGGGCATTCGCCCAAAATCTCCAACGATTCGGCGTTCATTTCGACGCCGCCGTTTTGGCCTTGCGAAGGAACGACGACGCCGACGACGCGAAGCGACGAACCCAGTTTCAAATAAGGAGTCGGATCTTCAAACTTTTCTTTGTCAACGACGATTTGCAGATGTTTCAAAGAAGTGCCGTCGTTAAGTTCGACAAAAGCGACCGTCTTGGAATTTCGAGAAGTACGAACCCAACCGCACACGGTTGTCGACTGGTTTAATAGGGACGAATCGTTAATGACGTCGTAAATATCGGTATGTTTCATTGTTCCACGACAAGCCAGGGAGGCGTTTTATCCGCGCGTCGGCGCGATGGTTAATAAAGTCCTCGTTTATAAGACGAAAACAAAAAGTCGAAGGCGCTCTCCAGCGCCGCCGTATGCGCTGGATTGTACCTTCGACTCATAATTTGTCAATCAGACGCAGAATCGACGATCAGTCAATAATACCGAGTTTCTTCTGCATTTCTTCAAGCGGAATCTGTTTGGTTTCCGGCATGACAAACGCGACCCAAAGAAGCTGCAAAACCATGAAACCGCAGAAAGTGAAGAAGACGGCTGACGGCCCCAATTTCCCGAGCATAACCGGGAAGAATCCGGAAACGACGGCGTTCCAAGCCCAGTGGGTAAACGAACCAAGAGCCTGTCCCTGAGCGCGAATCGCGTTTGGAAAGACTTCGCCGATAAAGACCCAAATGCAAGCGCCCTGTCCGAAAGCGTGCGCGGCGATAAAGACCATTAGTCCGATCAAAACGCCGTAAATACCGGCTTTGGGAATAGCGACTTCGTCAGAAGCGGGCGCGGATTCCGAAACCTGGATTTGAGCGTCTGTCGGCGTCATATCCTCAACCACAACCGCGTCTTCAGCGGCGATACGATCAATCGACGCCTTAAACTGGTCGGAGTAAACGGTAAACATCGTTCCTACAACCGCCAAACTAATAATGTAACCAAGCGAGCCGATATACATAAGTTTTTTGCGACCGAATCCGTCGATACAGAAAAGCGCGAGCATCGTAAACGCAAAATTCGACAAACCGATCAACATCGGAAGTTGCAGCGCTGTCTCGCGACTCGCTCCGGCGACGCGGAAGATCATCGGAGCGTAATAAAGAATCGCGTTAATACCGGAAAGCTGATTAAAAGTGGCGATACAGAACGCAAGAAGAATCGGCTTCCGATACCGATAGCAGAAAAAGCGTTCTTTACCGCTCGAGCGTTCGGCGATCAAAGCTTCCTGAATGGCGTCAAATTCGGCTTTGGCGTCTTCTTCGCTGGGAATCAACCTCTTAAGTAGAGCAAGACCTTCGTCGAAGCGATTTTGAGCAATGAGCCAACGCGGGCTCTCGGGATTGAGGAACAGGAAGCACAAAAAGAAGAACGCGGGAACAGCTTCAACGCCAAACATCCAACGCCATGTTGATTCGCCAAAATTGCAATTGCCAATCGCCCAGTTGCTAATATACGCAAGTAAAATACCAAAGACGATATTGAATTGCGTAAGCGCGACGAGCAAACCTCGACGTTTAGGAGGAGCTATTTCAGCGGTATAAAGAGGCGAAACGACGGAAGCCCCCCCGACGCCGATTCCGCCGAGAATGCGGAAGAACATAAACGAATACCAATCCAACGTCGTCGAATGGGTATAAAACGTAAGCATGCGAGGAAAGGCGCTACCGATCGCAGAGATCAAGTATAAAAACGCTATCAGGACGAGCGTCGGCTTACGCCCCAATTTATTTGCGGGAAACTGAATCGTCGCCGCGCCAAGAATCGTTCCGATAAGCGCGCTGGACACGGTGAAGCCCAACCCGCCGTCTGAAAGTTCAAAAACGCGTTTTAACGCGTCGGTCGTTCCGGAAATAACGGCGGTGTCAAATCCAAAAAGAAGTCCGCCAAGCGCGGCGACTATTGAACTTCTCAGCACCAAAGACGACGTTTTCTCATTTGCCATGGTAAATAATTCCTGGTTTGTGACACGGAAAGGAAAAGGGCAGTTCCTAGATTATCTATAAAAAAAAGTGAGAATCAATAACAAAGGAAAAAGATTTCACTAGCTTTCTCCTGTCTATAAGACGAGGTCGAGCTTGTCAAAACAAACTCGACCTCAAAAAACGCGTGTTCAGGGACTTCAAAGAAAGAAACTCAAACGATTCGACGTCAACGTAAAAGCGTCGGCTTGATCCAGATCGAATGATCGCTTGTATTCCCGTTTCCGCCGTCTTCGACGACGAGCTCAAGGGTCTGAACGTTGGACACGTCGACAGTCTCTTCATGAAGTTCGTGGTCGGTAATCAGCTCCGAACGGAACAGTTCTTTTCCGTCGCCGCGTACGACAAAAACGACCGAACCGGAGCCGCCCTTCTCCAGACCGTAACCAAATCGAAGGGCTTCCCATTTCTTACCAAGATCGCAACTTAATTCGCTCGGCGCGTGAGCGCACAAGCCGCTCGAATAGGCTCTGTTTCCAGTAGAAAGGAGCGAGCCGTCAAAAAAGGCATGACGCGTAAGCCTTGCCCAACCAACCTTTTGAACGATAAACGCCGCGTTCGTCAAGTCAAAAGACGAGACGCTCGAATCAACGTTTGCCGGAGTCGCGAGTTTTTCCGGGACCTCGACGATCAATGCCAGTTCTTCGCAAAGAGATCTAAGCTCCTCGGAAGAAGCAAGTTCTTCCGCTGCAAGCGCGCGAAGAACTTTCGGGTCGCGCGCAGAGAAGGCGGCGGCGACCTTTTGAATCTGGAACTCGTATTCAATCGGCCCAAATTCCCCTTCGCTACCGTTGGGATTGTACGAGACCTTGAAGAGCTGGACCGTGTCGACGTCGCGAACGGCGCAGACGCGCAATTCCGACGGTTCAGGCGCAACTTCGGTTAATTCGATTCCAAAAGAGCCGTCTTCGTTCGGTTTAACCGTCCACGTTTTGGCGTCGTAATCAGAGTTGCGAGAATCAAGATCTTCGTAGAAGATCAATCCGAGAACAGGGGATTTCGCCTCGATTTTTCCCGAAAAACGAACGACGTTTTTAGAAACGCGAGTTCCCTTGAGATCAATCAATTTGACGTCGTTTGCTCGTCTGACGGGCTCTTTACCGTTAATTGCCGGAACGACCGACAATCGCAACGCTTCGGAATAAGTTAAAAAGGCTCCTTTTCCCTCGCCTCGCAAATTGTTTCCGAAAGTATGATTTCCCGACCCCATCAACGCGTTTCCAAACTTCGAACGTTCGGTCGACAATTCGCAGTCGTGCGGCAACGTCAACGCATGACCAAGTTCATGAGCGATCCCGCCGATATAGTGCGAATTAAACTCGCCGACGGAACATGCGCCGTGGTAATAGCCGCCCGGCTCTTTGCTTGAAAGTTTGTCCGAGTCAAGCATAGGATCGTCGTAAAACCATGCCGTTCCATGAGAAACGGCGCCGGAACCGACAAAAGGTCCGACTTCGATCGCTTTCTTTCCTTCCCAACGCAAGCCAAGTTGAAAAATAACGATCACTTCGTTTCCAACGTCGATTCCCTGCTTTGCCAATTCTTTAGCGACGACGTCGCGAACCGCCCACGCCGAATCCCGGCCGTAATCTTCCTGTTTGCCTGGAGCGTAAACTTCATACAACTTCAATTTGCCGGGCTTATCCTCTTCAAGACCAAACGTCGTCGCGCCAAAACCGTTGCGTTCCATCTCCTGGCGATAAAAATTCTGAACGCACGTCATGACGCGAAAGAGGCGTTCTGCGCGATCCGGATTAGGCGCGCAATCGCTTGGAATAAAATAAACGCATTTCAACGGTCGGTCATGACCGACGTTCTCCTGAGCGTTCGTTTGAAACGTCAAAGCGGCGAAAGCGACCGCAAGCGTTAAAAGCACACGTGAACAGGTCATTTGTTCTCCCTATAAGTTAAATGAAAACGACGCGTCTTCTGGCGCGGTTGAACTCGACATAAATCCGTCGCCTGACACGGTTACGGTAATATTGCCGTTTTCGTCAGAACGTTCTACGATAAGATCGAACGTTTTACCAAACCCGCGAATATTACGCAGGGCCATTGAGTTCCATTCCTGTGGCAAGCGCGGTTTGACGTCAAACGAACGGAATCCGGTAGGACGAATGCCAAACAGACCTTCGACATAGACGCGACAATAGAGGCCGCTTTCGGCAGACAAATGACGTTGAGAACCTTCAGGCCACGCTTCTATCGGATACGGAACATGCTCGCCAAGCAAACGCGTCTTCGAATAAAGACGTAAATGATCAAGGGCTTGTTCCGTAGCGCCGACGGCAAAAACGCCGCGCAACGCGTAGAGAGTCGAACGATCCCAGAACGTCTTGCTTCCTTCTTCTGTCAACAATCCGTCCTTCGTCCAAAGCTTCGTAAAGAGAGCGCCGATTGTTCCTTCTTTTCGTTCGTCGATCCCTGCTATAAAGGGCACGCATATCCAGGAACGCAGTTTTTTACAACCGTCGAAATACTGGTAAGTGTCAAAACCGCCGACGTTTGCGCCAAAATACTTATCGATATTGACGCGTAGTTCAGCAGCGTCGCGCGCGTAGCCGTCAAGCTGTTTGGAATCGATTCCCAGCTCTTTGCCAAGGTAGCCAGCGCTAATTAACGCGTCGTAATAAAGAGTCGACGTGCATAGATTTGCAGATCCCGCCGGAAATCGTCCTTCCAATTCGTCGCAATTTGACTCGACGACGCCGGAGTCGTTGAGTTTGTATTTGCAGTAATCCAGGCACCAAACAATGAGAGGCCAAAGACGTCGCGCTTCCGATTCGTCCGAACGCACAAGCGCGTAACGCGCCGCGCCGTAAGCGATCATCGCAGCGTCGCCGCGATCCCCCGCGCCGTTCCAAATATCGATTCCCTCGGCGATAATCGACGACGGTATCGGCTTATGTTCGTCGTTCATAAATCGGGCGAAATGAAGGTAGGAATTCAACGCGCTTTCGTTTCCGGTCTTATAACCTAAAAACGGAAAAAACGGATTGACGTACTCCGCCTGATCGTTCGCCCAAATAGCGGCGTAATACGATTCGCCCCCCGGCCCGTGCATTAAGCCCCCCGCCGTACGGTAGATACTTTCGGACGCGCGAATTTTGGCAAAGGCAAACGTCGCGTTGAGGATGGGTTCGGGCGTTTCTACGACAAGATTGTTCCACATCTCGTCGACAAACGCCGCGCGCGCCAATTCCTCCGCATTGAGATCTGGCGCTAACTCCGATTCGTCCTTCCCTTCGCTAAATCCCTGGATAGTAAAATCATAACAGACGCTTTCTTTTGGTTTAAGAGCCGTTTGACCTGCGTTCGTTAGTTTTTCAACAAGAGTATAGCTTCCGTTGACGCCGCGTGAAGCTTCCGTTTTCGTTACGTTACGATATTCCGGCATAAAAATAACGATGTCTTTGTCCGAAATATTCTCCATCGTAACTCGTTCGCAAACAAAAGGTCCGGTCGTTGACGGAAATATTCTGCGCGTAACCCGGACTCCTGAATCATATTCGCTCGCAACGGTCAGGAAACCGTTCAATTGAATCGATTGGACTCGTTCTGCGCCAAGATTCTTGCCGTCCGCTTGCGCCAAGGAGGGAATGTCGACGGCAAAACGAACGGTCAAACTGGCGTGCGTATTGTTAGGAATCGTTCGCAACATCGGCCATACAATCGAACGTTCCAATTCAAAAGCGCCCTTTTCGTCGACCCCGTAACGTAAAACGGTCGAAACCTGTTCGCCGCTCGCTTCAATATGATCTTTGTGAGGAACCATGCCGTTTGAAAAGTCGTTCCAAACGATTGAACCGTCGTCCTGAAGCTTCCAACGAGAAGAAGAGTCGTCTGCGCTAAAGACAGAGGAAATAGTCAAAAAGGCGATAAACGCACTAAAAACGATTTTAATTTTGAAAAACATAGTTCTTTTTCCAAATTTTCAGATTTCTGATCAAAAGCGAAAAAGCATGTTACAAACGCTGTCTTTTCATATGTTATCGCGAAAAGCCGACGATCGTCGTTTCGTGAGGTTTTAAGCTAAATCTGAAATCTTTTTGCGCGTCGGGGTCGCGGTCAAGAGGCGAAACGTCTCCCGTCCAGGGATTCCAAACGAACGCTTCAGATCCGTCCGAATCGGCGGAAAAGCGCAAAACGACGTCCAGCGGCGTTTCAATTTCGTTAAATAAGAAATAAAAATCGACAGGACCTTTAACAACATGTCTGACTCGAAGCCCACGAGAGTCGCCAGAAACTGTTTCGACGTCGACTCCCGACAATCGTCGAAGCGTCGCGACGACGTCTGCGTCAGTTTTTGCGGAACCTTCGCCCCATCGCAAAAGACGTCCCTGTCGTTCAAGCGTCGCAACCGTTTCGCGGGCTTCTTCCGGCGTGCGGACGCCTGGCGTCAACACAAGCGTCTTATAAAATCCGGATCCTACGGAAACGCCCTTTTCTTCGATTACACCGTCGTCAGTCAAAGAACGAAACTCGAGATAATTGAAATCAAGTTGATTCTCCAGTAACGTCTTCGTTCCCCAAACGGAGGCCTTGTCAGAATCGACAAGAATAGCCGTTGGCGCGACGCATATGGAATCGGTGTTGAGCCAACACAAACGCGAACAATAGTCGGCAAACGTTTTGTAATTGTCCCACCACGGCGAATTGGGACCGACGTCGGGCGGACGCTCTTCAAAACGAGGACCGCGAATCGAATAGTAAAAGGCGTGAGGTAAAAACATGTTCTGGCCGCGCGCGACGCACCAATTAATTATCCAGACCATCTCCTCGTAGGTGAAATCGTGTCCATACGCGCCAAAAACCTCGTTCAAATTGCGTCGAGCGCCGTTGTGAATCGCCGCGCTTGACGCGACTTTTGCCATTGGCGAATGCTGAGGATCAAACGCCTTCTCCCCCGGTTCGATGTATCGCCAAACGATATCTTGTCCCGGAATCTGGAACTTGCGAAGAACTCCCACGTCGGTCGAACTCTCAGGATGTCCGCATAACGAGACGTTATGTTCGACGCACCAATTTGAAATACGACCGTAATAAATTTCCTCCAGCGCGAGTTTTACGGCTCGGTCATATTCAGCGCGGCGTTTGGCGCTCTCTGAATCAGAATTCTCCCAAAGATCGAGAAGATACGGTTTAAAATCGTAACCGAGATATTTGTTGATTGTCGGAAGCGCCTGCAAATTTCCAGGTTTCATATCTCGTCGAGGACCGCGTCCGAGAATCGAAGGTTCGTCGGTAAAAATCCCCACAACGACGCCGCCTTTAAAAAACTCTTCAAACTCGTCGTAAAAACGTTGATATACGAGACGAATAAACGCGTCTACCGCGTCAGGATTCAAAAGATCGGAAGCTGGCGGCGAGAATTCGCCGGGGCGATTCAATTCGTCGCCAAGATAGTGCAAACCGCGAATTACCCCTCGAGAAGGAGCGTCGTATACGGACGCTTTCGTTCCGTCCGCACGTTCGTACTCGTCGACAAAATTCCAATCTTCTTCTATTTTGACGTTTTTGTCGACAGGCTCGCCGTCGTCGCCGAGTTCGACTCTGACAAAACCACGAGCGGCGTAAGAAGGGTTCTCCGCGACGACTTGACCGGCGGAAGAGCCGGAGGGGTACATTCCCTCGTCGTAAAGCATAACAAGCATATCTCTGCGTCGAGCCTCGTTTAAGGCAAAGCGCATCGCAGAAATCAATTTGGGACTCATCCAACCGGTATCGAAAGGAAGACCGATTCGTGGATGGATGGTGAAACCATAAACGCCGTGTTCTTTGAAACTCTCAATCTGTCTGGCGATTTCCTCGTTCGACAATTCGTCGTTCCAGAACCAGAAAGGCAATAACGTAAATTCCCGAGGAGGATTCTTAAATTCTGAAACAAGTCGCTCTCGGCTAAAATCTTCCGCGACAACGCGGGAAAAAACGCTCAAAAAGAAGCCGCTGAACAGAACGAACGCCAGCGTTCCCGAACGAAACTTCCCCCTGAAAGAAAGCTGTTGACAAACCATTGTTAGATCCTCTATTTAGACGAGTTAATACGCTTGATCTCTTTCAACGCCGTCGCTTCCTCCCTCGCTTTATAAAAATCGTCGAGAGGATAACAACCGGAAACAAGTCCGGCGCGGGGCGCGTTGGTGCAGTCTCCAAAAGTACGGCAAATAGCCTTTTTATTAAGAGTTTTGCCCGACATATAATCCGCGGCCATACTCGGATAAGACAACGCCGATCGTCCGACGCCAATAGAATCCGCGCCTCCCGATTCAAGAACCCATTCGCCAACAAGAGGAAGAAATTCCTGAAGGTACGTATAGCCGGAACCAATCAGGAACGAACTTGGTCGTCGTTCCTTTAACGCGCGAACTGTTCGAATCTGTCGCGCTACGCCGAGCAAAGGATCTTCCGGCGGCAGATAGCCGTCGGAAACAGCGAAAGCGGCGGGCCGTTGCGTGTGAGGACAGTAGTACGGACTGCCGAAAGTCGAACAGATCATCGAAACGCCGAGAGAACTTAGCATATCGACAAGTTGCAAAAGTTCTTTTAGTTCAGGATCGACGCCAAGTCCCGTGCCGTCCCCGTTAAACGCATAAGGATACCGTCCGCCTTCCCATTCGGCTGGCTTTCC
>JAEEGL012258424.1_pt1 | contig 10162 bp, 5 predicted proteins | sample 9134231 | NCBI WGS metagenome assembly JAEEGL01 (sample SAMN16246548, study PRJNA631951) | gut metagenome | biome: gut microbiome; feature: rumen; material: fiber-attached | host: Bos | place: Iran: Karaj | collected 2018-10
GACGATCCAGTTGCTCGCGTTCCACGCGGGCATGTTGTATTCGAGCCTGTCGATAAGCACTTCCCACGAAGGCTTGCCGACGCGGACAAGACGGCACGGCTCGTCAACTTGGACGGCAGCCGCAACTGTGTCCTTGCGGGCGGAAGGGGCTTTTCTTGAAGACATTGTTCATGATGGGTTGGATGGTTTACGGTGAAATTGAAGTCTCCGTAGGAGTGCTTCCACGGCGGGCGGCGCGAATTATAGCCGTCGCCTATTCTACATTTTCAGCAAGTGCTTGCGGAGGGCGATGGCCACGGCTTCGGCGCGATTGGCGGCGCCCAGCTTGGCGAATATGATCGAGAGGTATTTCTTTACGCTGAGCGGCGAGAGCCCGAACTGAACGCCTATTTCCTTGTTCGTAAGGCCACGGACGGTTGAATCGAGTATACCTTGCTGGCGTTCGGTCAGAACGGGGATGTCGGAGTCCTGGTCGATTGTCTGCTGGATTTCCGGTGAGATGGCCGTTCCGCCTGACATCACGGTATGGATGGCGGTGATGAGTGTCTCGGCCGGAGCTTCCTTCAACTGTGCACCGCGCGCTCCGTATTTCAAGGCACGTGCCATGTCCGCCGCCGCCCCGAATGAAGTAAGGATGATGATCCTTGCTGCCGAATCGGATTCAAGAATGCGTCTTGTCGCCTCTGCGCCACTGAGGACAGGCATCATCAGATCCATGATGATCACATCGGGCTTGAGTTTGCCGGCAAGCGCTACGGCTTCTTCTCCGTTTGTCGCCTCTCCTACAACGGTCATGGCTGGCTGGTAATGGAGCATGGCCTTGAGTCCGACACGCACGAGCGTGTGGTCGTCGGCGATGAGGATGCGGGTCTTTTTCATGGGAAGGTGGGAAGGTGGGAAGTTTGGAGGTTTGGAAGTTTGGAGGTTTGGAAGTTGGGAAGTTTAATGTTTGATTTTAAAGTTTACGGATATTCGCGTTCCTCTGTCAGGAGAAGACTCGATTTCCATTTTTCCGTCATGTTTCTTTACGCGCTCGGAGATACCCGCAAGGCCGAAGTGGCCGTCCGCCAAGCCTGGTGCAGTCGCGACGTCAAAACCGGTGCCATCGTCCTTTACGGAGAAGGAGAGCATATCGTCCTTCAGCTCGCCAACGATGCCGATATGCGTGGCGTGGCCGTGCTGGATGGCGTTGGAAACGAGTTCGCGGATGATGCAGATGGTGGCGTGCAGGGAGGATTCGTCGAAGCGTGACCGCGCGATGTTGAAGCGAACGCTCAAATCGGCGTTTCCTTTTACCGGCGCCAGCACTTTATGGATCACGTCGGACATGTTCTTGATATCCAGCGTGTCGCTTCGCAAATCCCAGAGGCAGCGCTTGAGTTCCGTTCGGCAGGAAAGCAGCATACGTTCGGCAGTGTTCAGGTTGTCGGCCGTCTCGCCGGGGCTGACGGTGGCGGCGTTCTTTGCCGCGACGATCTGAAACGCGACGGCGGCGAGATTCTGCGAAAGCGAATCGTGTAACTCGATGGCCAGCCGTGTCCGCTCATCGATCTTAAGCTCCGCTTCCGCAAGCGCAAGCTGCTCTTTGACAAGTGCCCGGCTTTTTCTGGAGACAAGCTTGTTCAGCATCCTGTTCCAGACGAAGAACACGATCAGGCCCGACAGGAGGGACATGACAACGAAGAGCAGTTTGGTCGGCGTCCACCAAGGCGGACGCGATACGACCGTCACATCTTCTGGCACGCGTACCGCAAGCGTGATGCCGGTGGCGTGGGGAAAAGCCGAGCAGGGCCGCCAGTCTTCCGTTTCGACGATGCAGATCCCGGCGACGGACAGACGGCTCCCGATGGCCATCGAGGCGGCGAGATCGGGATGGGAGCTGATATCTACGGGAATCGAGAGGTCGCCGCACTTGAGCGTGATGGTTTCGGTTCCGTTGGCGTCTATGGCAGTCCCGGCTACGCGGATCGCTTTGCCGTGGAACAGCGGGTTGATCTTTCGGTTTCCCTTGCCGTCCGTCAGGATACGCAGGATATCCGTGGTGATGGGCGAGTCCAGTACGTTGGTTGCCATGCCGGTCTTCCGCCAGATGGCGTCGCCGAGGTTGATTCGGTAGAGATCCGTCTCGGGATAGCCGACGGCCTCGACGATGTCGCCGTAGCGTGGACACTCTGGGTTCCTTGACCTGATACGCCGGACAGAACCTCGGAAATCGACAACGAGAAAATCCCTGGCCCTTCGCGAGGCAATCACTCTGCCGGATATCCTTCTTTTTCCCAGCGTGGCGACCTCGGACGGGGAAACGGATTCCAGACCGGAAAGCAAAGGGACGTCAAATGGATTTGCCGGGGCGGGCTTTAGGATGGCGATGTCGTCTGTTGTGTAGGTTGCCAGTGTCCAGCGCAGCATCCTGCGCAACCCGATTCTGTCGGACGCATAGTGGCCAACGACGGATATCTCGGCGTCAATCAGCGAATTCAGAAATGCCTCGTTCTCCATGTCGTCGCAGATTGACACTGTGAAGAAGAAGCCGTTGTTGACAAGTGTCAGATAGACGTACTTCGGGTCGATCTCGTCGCGAAACACCTCCCTGACGACGCCGTTGACGCGTATGAGCTCGCCATTCAATCCCCTTGTGTTTTTCGAAAGGTCGTCGGCGGACACATCGGTTATTCGTGGCGCACGGCCTTCGCTGAGGAACGACAGCTCATGGCAGTTGGCGGCTGGGTAGTCGTATTCGTTGAGGGCTACGCGGCCTTTTGCGCGAACAATGTTCCCTGGCTTGAATGCGAGGCTCTGGCGATTTTCCGTAACGTCTCTGAAAACCATGTAGCCGGTATCCGTTTTCAGATTGAAGAGGGCGCTTTTGGAGCGATTGACCGCAGTTATCGCGCCGGTGACGTCAAACTGCACGTTCGTATCGCCGACGGAAACGGCGGAGACAACATCCAGAAGATTCGTCAGGATGGCTATGGAAGCGAGGCATCCGGCAAGCATGGTTCGTATTCTACCATAATCCGCCGACCGGCGGCAATGGTGCCATTTGGGTATATTGCCCCTCCGGTACATGTTTTTTAGGCTCTTCAGTGTCTAGGCGAAGTGTGCCCAAGTTTCAAGGCTTTCTTCGGGCACGCTTTTTCTGTTTTGATAAAAGTGTGCCCGAAATTCAATCAGACGCTCGGGCACACTGTTCGACTTTTTAAAAAAGTGTGCCCGTTTGGGTTGACTGTCGATGGTAAATATGCGATAATTCTTTCAACGTCATCTAAGCAGGAGGTGTTATGTTTTTTGGAAGAGAATACGAATTGCATCGCCTAAAAGAACTTTTAGGCAAGCCGACATCTTCGCTTGTGACCTGTCGAGGGCGTCGTCGTATTGGCAAGAGTACGCTGTTTGAACACTTTGCTGCATTGAACGGTTGTCGGTTCATTAAACTAGAGGGACTAGCTCCACGGTCTGGCGACGAGGAGACAAGGGGACATTCAAGGGAAATTACCGACGAAGATCAGAGAGCTGCATTTGGACGGCAACTGGCAGATCAGACGAGACTGCCAGAGGTGACGCCATCAAGTTGGACGCAAGCTTTTGCATTTCTTGACAGTGTTATTACTGATGATGCATGGACGGTAGTCCTTCTGGATGAAATATCTTGGATGGGGGAGAAGTCGCCCGACTTTCCTGGCGATCTGAAAGTTGCATGGGACAACAGATTCAAGCGGCATGACAGATTGATCATGGTACTGTGTGGTTCGGTGTCCGCCTGGATAACAAAAAACATCCTTGACAACGCGGGGTTCGTCGGACGGCCATCTGTCGATTTCATTTTGCCAGAACTTCCGCTTCGGGACTGTGTCCGCTTCTGGGGAGACGACTTGTCGAGATTTGCAACTCGCGACATCATAGATATTCTTTCGGTTACCGGTGGAGTTCCAAGATACCTGGAGGAGATGAATCCGCTTCAGACGGTCGAGGAGAATCTGCGCCGGACATGTTTTTCGCCAGACGGGTATCTGTTTCGGGATTTCGAGCGGATTTTCAACCGTGTCTTCGGAGATCGTGCCGAACGCAAGCGCGCAATCCTCGTAACGCTTGCGGACGCTCCAAAGACGCTGGCGGACATCGCAAAGGCTATCGGCAAAAAAAGAAACGGACATCTTTCCGATGACCTTGAGGAATTGGTACTTTCTGGTTTCCTGGCCGGTGACAGGGGACGAAATCCGGAAACGGGCGAGTTGGCGCTCTCTACACGCTATCGCCTGAAAGACAATTACACACGGTTCTACCTGAAGTACATTCTTCCGGTGAAAGACAGGATCGAAAGGGGACTGTTCGAATTCGTTTCGCTTGAGGGACTTGCCGGATGGGATGCCGTGATGGGGCTTCAGTTCGAGAATCTTGTGGTCAACAACTTCAAGTCGCTTCTTCCGCTCTTCGCGCTTGAGAAGACCGAGATACTGTCGGCAGAACCATATCGGCGCACGGCAGGCAAAGGACATCAGGGCTGTCAGATCGACCTGTTGATCCAGACGGAACGGTATGCGTTCATAGTGGAGGTCAAGCGGCAGAAGTCCATAGGGCAGAAGGCCATCGAAGAAATTACCGCACAAGTCTCCGCCTTGCCACGCAAGAAGACGGTTTCCGTCAGAACCGCGCTTGTCTATGACGGTGAGCTTGAGCCTTGTATAAAGGCAAAACGCGCATACGATTTTCTTGTCTCTTCCGAGGAACTTCTCGGGCTGTAGCTCCGGCCTGCGGCAATGGTGCCATTTGGGTATATTGCCCGTCCGCCGCGCGTGGTGTATAATTGAGGCCACGTATGAATAGCCTTTCACACACCACTCAAACCACCCATCAGGTAACGCCACATGCGGGGAATCCGCATGTCGCATTCGGCTCCCATACCTGCACACGTCGGAGCGCAAGGTACATGACGGTATTTATCTTGATTGCCGCAGAATGTTTGTTGCCTGTTTCGGCAGGGACCTATTATGTGGCGACAAATGGTGTCGATGCCGTTGGGCGCGGTAGCGAAGCTGAACCGTTCGAAACGATTCAGTATGCGATTGATAAGGCGGAGAGCGACAGTACGATCTGGGTGAAACCTGGAGTGTACGACAAGGGATGGGCGACAAACAGGCTGTCGAATGGGGCAGTCCACACCAATCGCGTATCGCTGACGAAAAAGATACACCTCAAAGCCACGGCTAATGCCGCTGTCACGCATATTGTCGGGGCACCAGATCCGAATACCGGTGGTGTCGGGCCGGCGGCGATACGGTGTGTGGTTTCACCGAACGGCGATTCAAAGGATTCCACGATCACAGGCTTTACGCTTCGTGACGGCTACGGTGACGATGGTAGCACTGGACACAACCATCGGGGCGGCGGATTTCTTCAGGCAGACGGAAACAAGTGGATATATATTTCAGACTGTGTAATATCCAACTGCGTTGCCTGCTCGCACGGCGGCGCACGAGGCGGAACCTTCTCCAGATGTCTTTTCGCAAATAATCGCTCAAGCCCGAATCATGGATCGTCGTATGCGACCGTCGCCGGATACGCCAATCTTGTCAACTGTGTAATAGTTGGCAACGGAGATTCGGAGTCGGATTTTGCCATCAGTGATTCTTCGACACTCGTAAATTGTTCGGTAGTGTGTAATCGTGGTCGTGGTGCATCGAATACAACAGTATTGAGAAACTCCATTGTGACATTTAGTTCTAATGGAGACTATACCGGTACCAGTGCACAACATAGCGTGTTCGGTGGCCATGGCATTTTGTCGCCTCTTGAATACGATTGGCGTGTTGTGTCGGGAAGTGCCGCTGATGGAGCGGGGGATCCGTCGTACCTGTCATCCTCAATTCCGTTTACGGTCGTCTCCGGGATGACGGACACGGATTTTGCAGGGAATCCCATCGACACGTCTGGCGCAAGCGTCAATGCTGGTGCAGTACAGGCTACGGCACCGGTTACAGGCGGCGTTCTTTGGTTGAACGGTCCTTTGGCTTACAACGGAATAGGCGTGCCGGACGGCATATCGACTTACGCCCAGAGCACTAACGGGCTGACGCAGTGGCGCGTAGATTTTGCCGGCAGCAAGGTTTCGGGCGTGGCGACGAACTATCTACGCAGCGTCAGCCGTACGTCTCCGACCGAAACTGTGACGCTCTTCCCTGCGGTGGACGATTCGCTAGTGATGATGGTACCGCCGAAAGCCGGGTTGATCACCACCAATACGCCGCAATACAGCAAGGCGTTGTGGGTTGACCCTGTCGGCGGAAACGATGCCTTGAATAGCGGTAGCGAAGATCGTCCGTTTTCGACGATACAGAAAGCCGTGGACGAAGGTGGAAGCCGTACCGTGATATTCCTTGCCCCCGGCCTCTACAATGCGGGGGGTGTGTCGAGCGAGAGTGTGTCTGTCGCACCGTACGGTTCGTGCCGTGTGTGGATTACCAACGATTATGTACGCATCGTCGGCAAGTCCGGCGCAGAGAACACCATCATATCCGGTACACCAGATTCGATAACGGCTGGATTCGGCGATGGGGCGGTCAGGTGTGTAGGGGGGAGCGGTTCCTACATTGTGGTACAGGGGGTTGCCCTATCCAACGGATGGACACGAGCCGAAACCACCCAGGCCGGCAGAGGCGCTGCGGTACGCGAAATTACGTTGACAGACAGCATTGTGACATGCTGTCATGGATACGACAGTGTCGCCTACATAGCGGATCTCTATCGTTGTAGAATTTATGGGAATGAAGCGCAGAACAACTCGATCCTGTCCACGATAAACTATTCCAGGCCGGTTCGTGCTGTCTGCTCATGGTTCGGCGAGAACACTTCGAGAAGCAGTCTCTACTACGGCTACATCGGCTCTGAATGCGAAGCGTGGTTTTCGACCTTGGTGATCGTTAACGGGCAGAGCGCGTTTTCGAAAAACGGTACGAAGATATACAACAGTCTCGCGGTCGGTGGACAGTATGTGAGCTCCGACATGATATCTGCCGGTAACCTGTTCTGGAACTTCTCTAATGTCGATGCTGCTGCTGTCGGCACCTTTACAGACAAAAATCCTCGTATGCGACGGGACGGGATTCATGTGTCCAGCACATCGCCCGCGCTTGCTGCTGGCATTGCGCCTAGCGCAGCAGGGTTTGATTCCGCCGATCCGATTTCCACATTGTGGCAGACATATTGCTCGGCAGATGTGGAGGGAAATCTTGTCCGTTTCAATGGCGACGGCACTGCGATGGTTGGAGCCGCGCAGGCGCCGGTATGCGTCCGTACCGCCTTTACCGTCTCATTCAAGTAATTGCCTTTTTGAAGTTGACGGGGTGCGCTGAATGAATCGTCTGCTGTTTCTGGTGGCGGCGTTACCGCTTGTGTCGAGCGCGATTACTGACGGATGGACGGATATCGGCTCAACGCGCCGGATAGCCGGGCATGGACGAATACTATGGCGAGCACCTGTCGATGCAGCCGCGTTCAATATTGTACGTAAAGACGGTGCAGAAGGCACGGTCTCATTCCATAACGGTTCGATTGAAATCGAGAAGACGAACGACCAGGGATTGATCGCCGTCGTTCCATGTGAGCGCCCTGACTGCAGCAAGACGAAACATCGTAGATTCCGTACATCCGTCTATGTGGAGTGCACCAACGCCCAGATATTCGCGTCGGAGGCATATCTTTCGTTTCGTTCGCAAGGCGGAGATTTCGGGTTGACGCCTCTTGATCGAAAACAATGGGGTTGTGGACGCCCGCGTAACAGGATGCTGCTCAACACGGCACCCGGCGTCAGGGAAATCAAGTATGCGCATGTGGAGTCAGAACCGGCAGAAGTGCCGTCGCCCGCATTGGTTGTTGCCGGAAGACAGGCTTTGGTACGTTGTACCGATTGGGTCGTTGAGGACTTTGATTCCGCACAGGACATGTGGTATGCTGTACGCAGGGCGAAACGGCCTCTAGCCGATTTGGAGCCGCAAATCGCGGAGGCTGATTTTCTTGCTAGGTTAAAGACCGAACAGGAGCATACGGGACGGGTGGTTCGCAAGGGCCGTCGCGTGGTGGTAGAGGTGGACGGAGCTGAGGTGCCGCCCGTGTTCTACAAGACCATGACGAGAGATGTTAACAACAAAGGACGTAACATCTTCGGGGGAATGCGCATGTTGAAGGAAGCTGGCGTAGGGATCCATGTCATATCGATGCGCTTTGGGCGGAACGGGCGATATCCAAGCGCATGCTGGTCTAAGGAGGGGTTCGACGTAAAAGCCGGGGTGCGTGAGGTCTGCGACTTGATGCGCCTGACGCCAGATGCCAAATTCGTGCTTTCGCTGGGGCTTGATCCGTACGCGGAGTATGCCGATCTGCACCCGGAGGAAGCGTGGATAGGACGCGGCGGAGCAAGGGTGTTCGGACGAGCTGGTTGCGTGGACGGTCCGCGCGAATTTGGAGGGCAGATGCCGTCCAACAAATTCCACTGGGTTTCGATTTCGGCCCGTGGCTGGCGAGATGAACTGAAGCGGCATCTTTCGGACTTCATTGCGGAACTGAAGCGTACCGGATTGTCTCGACGTGTGGTCGGCGTTCATCTGGTCGGATTTCACGACGGTCAATTCGCCATGAGCAGCTGGCCGGACCTGTCTCCTTCGGCGCGGGATGCGTTTCGCGAGTTTGTCGGCGATTCCAGTGCCGAGATCCCTTTGTTTGACAGTCGCGATCTGCTTGATCCAGAGAAGGACCGAATGCAGATTCTGTGGAACGACTTCATACACCGCCAGCCGAACCGTGTTATGAACGACTTTGCGCGGTACATCAAGGGATGTTTCGGGAAGGACATCTTTGCCATGCGCTGGTGCATGGCTGCTTTTTCGCAGGATTATTGCGGCACGTTTGATGTCGGCGAGTTCACGGAATGCGATGCGCTTGATATTCTTGTTGCGCAACCAAACTACGGTTGGCGAGGCCCAGGGCTTCCGCTTGGCTTCAAGTTGCCGTTGGCGTCTTTCCGTGAACACGGCAAGCTGTTCATGAACGAGTTTGACTTCCGCACATGGAATGCCTTTGATTCCTGCATGGGCAGCGAAACATCGGCAATGGGGCTGGGCTGTTCGACCGATTTCCAGATGTGGAACACGACACTCCGCAGGGCGGCCGGGCAAATGTTTGCACAGGGCATGGGGTTCTGGTTCTACGACATGGCTGGCGGATGGTACGATACGCCGGAAATCGCAGCAAGTATCCGAGAAGTTCTGAAGACCGGTACGGGAATTGTCGGTCGGTCGGCACGTTGGCGTCCCAACGTGGCGCTTGTTGTCGACGAGCGAGCCTTTGCAATACGCAACACGCTCAAGCCTGGCCCGAATCCGTTCGTATGGCGTGACGCTTCCAGTGACGGCATAAACGCTTGTTATCAGAAACTGTGTGCGGCAGGAGTGCCGTATGACGTGTGGCTGGCTGAAGACCTGTTACGCAAGCCGCAATTGTGTGAAGACCTGAGGTTGATGGTATGGACTGGCATGCCGCGTAGCGATGCTTGGCGCGATGAATTCTTTGCGGCAATGAAAGCGAGAGGTGTGACGATTGTCCGTTCTGAGGACATGCCGTCGCATGAACCGGATGCGTTTCTCCGTCTAGTTCGCGAATCAGGTGGCTATGTACCGCTTGACCGCCCGGGTCTGCAGGTTGACATGAACAGCGGATTCATCAATATTCATTGTCTGACACCAGGTCGCTATGATTTTCGCCTGCCATATCCTGCCAAAGTGGAGAATCTCAAGACCGGGAAACCGGAGCCGACCCCAGACGGGGTTCTTTCGCTGGAGCTTGTGGCGGGCGAGACGTGCTGGTTCGGGCTTTCGCCTTGAGCGGAAGCCTTTTCTGATACGCCTCATCTGCGATGGTGCCATTTGGGTATATTGCTCGACAGCCTTCTGTGCTATATAATCTTGCCTCGGTGAATTGCCGCATCTGGGGCGTCCGCATGCGGCCATGCGCCCAAACCAGAAAGGAACCGTGTAAATGACCAGAAGGGATTTTGTCGTGACAGGGCTTGCCGCCGCCGCCGCGCCGAGGATGTCGTTTGCGGCCGCCGGCCCGCAGGCTGCCGCCAGGCCCATCACCATAGCGAAGACCGGCTGCGGCTTCGAGCGCGAAC
>JAEEGL013026319.1_pt1 | contig 10162 bp, 7 predicted proteins | sample 9134231 | NCBI WGS metagenome assembly JAEEGL01 (sample SAMN16246548, study PRJNA631951) | gut metagenome | biome: gut microbiome; feature: rumen; material: fiber-attached | host: Bos | place: Iran: Karaj | collected 2018-10
CAACAGGAATCGGCTCTACAGACATGGCTGCAGGAATGGCCACCGGCAAGGGATGGTTTAAAGTTCCTTCAGCAATAAAGTTCAACATCACAGGCAAGCCTTCAAAGTGGGTGAGCGGCAAGGACGTGATCCTTCACATCATCGGGCTCATCGGCGTTGACGGTGCTCTTTACAAATCAATGGAGTTTGTTGGCGACGGCATCAAGAACCTCACAATGGATGACAGGTTCACGATCGCAAACATGGCTATCGAAGCAGGTGGGAAAAATGGAATCTTCCCTGTAGACGACATCGCAAAAGAGTATCTTGCAGAGCATGCACCGGGCAAGGAATACACAGTTTATGAAGCTGATCCTGATGCTGAGTATGATGCTGAGTACACGATTGACCTCAGCACTCTTAAGTCCACAGTTGCATTCCCTCATCTTCCTGAGAATGCACATACATTTGACGATATCGGCGAGATCAAGATCAACCAGGTTGTCATCGGATCCTGCACAAACGGCCGAATCGGCGACCTCAGGGCTGCAGCCGCTGTCCTTGAAGGAAGACATGTCGCTGACGGAATGCGCTGCATCGTGATTCCCGGAACACAGCAGATTTACCTCAAAGCAATGGAAGAGGGGCTTCTCAGGACCTTTATCGAGGCCGGTGCCATTGTATCAACCCCTACCTGCGGACCGTGCCTTGGCGGACACATGGGCATTCTTGCTTCCGGCGAGAAGTGCGTATCCACCACAAACCGCAACTTTGTGGGCAGAATGGGAGCAATCGACTCCGAGATCTATCTGGCATCGCCTGCGGTTGCAGCGGCCAGCGCAGTAACAGGTAAGGTTTCACAGCCCTCAGAGCTGGGACTTTGACATAAGGAGGAAACAGTACAATGAAAGCTGCTAAAGGAACAGTATTCAGATACGGAGACAACGTGGACACGGATGTAATCATTCCCGCCCGCTACCTCAATATTACAGATGCAAAAGAGCTGTCGAAGCACTGCATGGAAGATATAGATAAGGACTTTGTGAACAATGTCAAAGAGGGGGATGTTATTGTAGCCGACAAAAACTTTGGCTGTGGTTCTTCCAGAGAGCACGCACCTCTTGTTATCAAGACTTCAGGCGTAAGCTGCGTTATCGCTAAGAGCTTCGCAAGAATTTTTTACAGAAATGCTATAAACATCGGCCTTCCTATTATTGAATGTGAGGAAGCTGCTGAGAATATCAGTGCAGGAGACGTTGTGAGCATTGACTTTGACTCCGGCGTGATCACCGATGAGACCACCGGAAAGTCCTTCCAGGGTCAGGCATTTCCGCCTTTCATGCAGAAGATCATCGATTCTGAAGGTCTTGTTAACTACATTAACTCGAAAAGCTGATATTTAATTTTGTTTTTATCGAATTTTTATGAACGTCATGGCGTTATTGCTGTGGCGTTCTTTTTTGAAATGTATTATGATAATTTATAGGCAATAAAATTTTTGATCTTGATATATATATGTAAATTGGAGGACAGCTATGGAATACAGTAAACTGATGAGCGATGTGCTGGAGCTTTTCGACCATGATTACAGGTATGCGGAATGGAGCGTGGTCAGCGAGGATATATTGAGAGACGAAGATACTCCCCGCGAGATCCTGGATAAGTTATATGAACTTGATAAGACTAATCTGCCCGTGCTTCGCGGAATCGCAGCTCATCCCAATGCATCCAAGGAAATCCTTGAGATCCTGTCCAAGGATCTTAATGATGCTGTCCGCTGGGGAGTAGCAGATAACGCCAATACTCCTGCTGATGTTCTGGAGCGGCTTGCAATTGACGAAAGCGATGTCATAAGGTACAGAGTTGCCAAGAATCCCAATACTCCTTCCGGTGCAATAGAAAAGCTTGCCGCGGATCCAAGTGCGGTAGTAAGAAGCGGGGTTGCGGCAAATCCAAGTACATCCGTAATTGTTCTTGGTAAACTGGCTTTTGATTCTGAAGATGCCGTAAAGCTTTCTGTGGCAGAAAATAACAGTTCTTCTGCGGGTGTTCTGGACAAGTTTGCCAGAGACAATGATGAAAGTGTCAGGGCTGCAGTTGCAGCAAATACAGGTACCTCTGAGGAGACTTTCACCGTTCTTGCAAAGGACAGATCAGGCGCGGTAAGAGAGAAGGTGGCAAGAAATATCAAGGCTCCCTTAAATGTATTGAACGCCCTTTTAAATGATGAAGAGACCAGTGTAAGAGGTGCGGTATCAGAGAACCCAAACACATCGCTTGAGCTTCTTATAAGGCTTTCAAAGGATGTTAAGCAGTCGATACGTTCCTCGGTCGCAGGTAATACCAATGCTTCGGACGATATATTGAGGCATCTCGCAGAGGATGATGACGGCTACGTAAGAAAGGCTGTTGCAAGAAATGAGAAGACCCCGGCGCCGGTACTGGCAAAGCTTGCAAAGGATGATGACTGGAGAGTCAGGGAAAATGTGGCCATGAATAATCACGCTGCCGCAAATGTCCTGGAATTCCTCTCCGGCTATGCGGATACATTTATAAGAAAAGCAGTTGCTGCCAATAAGAATGCGTCTCAGGAGGCTCTTATCAAGCTGGCTCAGGATGAGGACTCGTCTGTAAGAGAGAATGTGGCGAAAAACCCAAAAACTCCTGTAGAGGCCCTTATGACCCTTAAGAGTGATGTGGATTGGAAGGTTGCAAAGCTTATTGCCAAGAATGCCGGTATGACGGAAGAGGCGCTTGAGAAGCTTACAACAGACCCAAATTACCGTATAAAATATAAGGCATACACAGCGCTTCTTAAGAGAGCAGCGAAATGATTGAATTTTTTATATCGACAATTATCCGGGCGGGGTAAATACCCTGCCCGTTTTTTTTACTTAAATTTTAGAAGTATTAAAATATGAAAAGAATATAATCGTTAAATTAATAAAATATTTCTAAAAAAATGTATTTTTTTTCTTGATATGGGCATGGATGCGCGATAAAATTTTATTAAGAACTTGCAAGGATAAGGTTGGATATCCATTGCGTTTCAGGTACTCCCGGATTATGAGGGGGAGTGCACAAAAAACCTAAATAAAGAAGGGAGACAGAAAAGAAAATGATGAAGAGACTCAGAGAGAAAAATGGTTTCACACTTGCCGAGCTGCTGATCGTAGTAGCAATCATCGCAATACTGGTAGCAGTTGCTATACCGGTATTTACAACACAGCTTGACAAGGCAAGGATTGCTACAGAGCAGGCTAATGCACGTTCTACTTATGCGGAGGCGGTTTCTAACTACCTGATTAATTCGAGCGTTACAAGTACTAGCCATACGTATGACGGTGTTACGTATAATGCGAGCACGGCTGACAACGGATCGACTTGGACGGTTAGTCTTACCAACCAGAAATCTTCAGGTGGTGCTTCTTCCTACAGCTTCCCGTAATCAGTTGATCTGAATGGTTGCTTTACTATTAATGTGAGCAGAATGTTATATTTGACAAAAACTCGTGAGAAGAGCGAAAAACTATAAGGATGTTAACGTAAAAAAGCAGGAATGTGCCTCCTCGTTCTATGAAACGGGGAGGCCACATTACCTCTACTGGAATGAGACCTTAGCGTAACTGTCTGGTTTCCGGATGGAGACTGTGATACGCTGAGGATATTTTGCGTATTAGGGCTTTGGTTTTTTATCTGCAAAGAAAAGACAAATAACATATAGGTTTAGTCACTTTTTGACTAATGGCAGAGGGGGTAAACATGGCAAAGAGGAGAATTGGCGAACTTTTGATCGAGCGGGGGCTTATTACTGACAATGAGCTGGACTTTGCGCTGGATATGCAAAAGCTCACTCACGAGAAACTGGGTGAAGTCCTTATCAGCAATAAGATCGTCACTCCCGAGAACATAGCTCAGGCTCTGGCTACCCAGCTGGAGGTGGATTATGTGGATCTCAACAAGAGGACCATTCCTTCGGAGATGGCGCATATTGTAAGGAGGAACACCGCCAGGCAGAACCATCTGGTTCCTGTACAGAAGCAGGGGGATACCCTGTTTGTGGCTATGGAGGACCCTCTTAATTACTTTGCAATGGACGAGGTGAGGAAGGCAACGAGCCTTCGGGTTGTGCCGCTTATCACCACCAAGGCAGCGGTAGAGCATGCCATAAACGCCCTGTACGGCAATGAGAGCGCCAACAGGGCTATTGCTGACTTTAAAAAAGAGCAGGGAGCTGAAGAAGGCGATTCAGAGGCTCTTACTAATTTCGACTTTATCATCTCATCAACTGTTATAACGGGAGACGCCGAGAGCGCGCCCACTATAAGGCTGGTGAATTCTATCATAGAGCGTGCCGTTCAGGAGCGCGCATCTGATATCCATTTAGAGCCAAGAGAGAATGATATGGATGTCCGCATGCGAATTGACGGTATCATGAGGGAGATCCTCACGGTGCCCAAGAATATCACACCTGCAGTAATTGCCCGAATCAAGACAATGTCCGGTATGGATGTTGCTGAAAAGAGGGTTCCCCAGGACGGTCGTTTTGCTGCAAGCGTCTTAAACAAGAGCATAGACATGCGTGTGTCAACCCTGCCCATTGCATGGGGCGAGAAGATAGTATGTCGTCTTCTTGATAAATCCAACACCAACATAGATAAAGAGATGCTGGGCCTTAGGCCTGACGACATGGAGAAGTACGAGAAGCTGATCCACTACAAGAACGGTGTCATGCTTCTTGTAGGTCCCACTGGTTCAGGTAAGACCACAACCATGTATGCTATGTTGAATGAGCTGAATACCAGGGATGTGAACCTTGTAACCCTTGAGGATCCTATAGAGTACAACCTGGACGGCCTCAATCAGGTTCAGATAAATCCCAAGACCAACATGACTTTTGCCAACGGACTCAGGGCTATTCTTCGTCAGGACCCGGATATCGTGTCCGTGGGTGAGATCCGTGACGGCGAGACCGCTGAGATCTGTATGAGAGCAGCCCTCACAGGACGATTCGTTATCAGTACCATCCATACCAACGACGCTGTAGGTGCGATTGACCGTCTCATAGATATCGGAGTTGAACCCTATCTTGTTTCAGCTACCCTCAGAGGCGTTATTTCTCAGAGACTTATCAGACGTATCTGTCCATACTGCCAGGAGGAATATGAGCCCCAGAGGGATGAGGTAGAAAGGCTCAATCTCAAGATGCAGCCCGGACTTAAGTTCAAGTACGGAAGAGGGTGCCAGCACTGCTATAACACAGGCTATGCCGGACGAATTGCAGTATTTGAGATCATGATGATCACTCCCGAGGTAAGGGAGCTTATCTATAAAAATGCAGGCAGAAAGGCAATAGAGCAGGAACTTGCAAAGCCCGAGAACCACTTTGTTTCCCTTAAGGATGCCGGCGCAAGACTTGTTCTGGAGGGCATCACTACTGCCTACGAAGTTATGAGAATAACCAACGAGAGCGACTAAATAAGAGATCGGGGGATATCATGACAGGTACTGAACAACTGGCAAGAAGAGCGAAAGAAGAAGGTGCATCCGATATTCACATTGTATGCGGACTCCCGCCAAAATACAGAAAGAGCGGCGACCTTGAGAATATGGAGGATACCGCCGTTACCAAGGAAGACTGTCTGAATATAGCAAGGCAGCTCTCCAAGACCCAGGAAGCCTATGATGAGCTTATGACTACAGGTGAACTTGATGCTGCAGATTCCTTTGCAGGGAACCGGTGCCGTATCCATCTGTTTAAACAGCAGGGTGTTCCGAGCCTGGCGCTGCGTATCCTTTCTGAGCGCATCCCGGAGCTTTCAACCCTGGGACTTCCTCCCGCAGTATTAGAGCTCCCCAAGCTCCACAAGGGAATAGTTCTTGTAACCGGTGAGACCGGATCCGGTAAATCAACGACTCTGGCGGCGATACTGGACAACATAAACCACAACTACAAGCGCCATATAGTTACGCTGGAAGACCCGGTGGAGTATATGTACACCCCGGACTTATGTGCGATAAACCAGCGCGAGATAGGCAAGGACACAATGAGTTTTGCCATGGGACTTAGGGCTTCCCTTCGTGAGGATCCCAACGTCATACTTATCGGCGAAATGCGTGACAGGGATACCATTGAGACTGCCATCACTGCGGCTGAGACCGGACACTTGGTATTCGGAACCCTGCACACAGGCTCGGCATCGGATTCCATTGACCGTATGGTTCAGGTATTTCCCGAGGCGGCACAGCAGCAGATTAGGCTTCAGCTTTCAATGGTACTACAGGCAGTACTGACGCAGCAGCTGGTTCAGAAGAAGGGCGGAGGAAGAGCACTGGCTGCGGAATATATGATAGTGACGGATGCCATAAGAAACCTTATCCGTACAGGCAACACGCCGCAGATCGCCAATGCCGTTGCCACCAGTGCAGAGATAGGCGGACAGACCATGGATCAGGCCCTTGTGATGCTGGTTCGCAGAGGACTTATCACCAGAGAGAATGCTCTTCACTATTGTGTCAACAAAGACTATGTCACCAGAAACATGATGTAAACGGGGGTAACATAAGTGAATACCTATAAATACACAGCGCTGACCACCTCGGGCGAAAAAGTTACGGGTATGATAGAAGCAGTCAATCAGACTGATGCCACCACCAGGATAAGACAGCAGTATGACATGGTGGTAAGTATCAAGGAATTGAAGGGTGCCCTGAGCGGTAACAGTATCCTAAATATGGATATAGGAGGTAACCGGCTAAACAACAAGGAGTTTACCCTGATGTGCAATCAGTTGGCAACCATCCTTTCGGCAGGCATACCGATCTCCAGAGCCATCAGGCTCATAGGAAACAAGGTGTCAGACAAGAACCTGAAGAGGATACTTAAGGCTGCAGGAGATGATGTTGAGGCAGGACGATCTGTTTCGTCTTCTTTTGAGGAACACGGCGGAAAGATCTTTCCCCTTACTTTTATAGAGACAATCCGTGCAGGCGAGGCTGCAGGAGACCTGGCGGGAGCCTTTGATTCCATGGCCAAGCACTTTGACAAGCAGGCCAAGGTGGGCGGCAAGGTAAGGGCAGCAATGGGATATCCTATTTTCGTTCTTTTTGTTGCTGTTGTGGTTGTTATGGTCCTTATGGTAAAGGTGGTACCGACATTTACGGCAATTTTTGCGGATCTTGGAGCGGAGCTTCCGCTTATGACCAGGATACTTATAGGGGTATCGGATTTTTTCAGGAATTATTACCTGTATATGATAATAATTATCGCGGCTATCATCGTGGCTTTTATCCTGTACAAGAAGACGCCCGGCGGCACAAGAAACCTGGCAGCTCTGCAGCTCAAGCTTCCTGTTTTTGGTAAGATCGCAGAGCTCAATGCAGCAAGTCTTTTTGCCAATACCATGGCTACCATGATAGGAGCAGGTCTTCCTGTTACAAAGGCCATACGTGTAACCAGCCAGGTTATGACCAACGAGCTCTATAAAGAGAAGGTTGAGGGAATGGTGGTAAGGATCGAGGAAGGCCGCACCGTTGTGGATTCCATGAGAGAGACCGAGATCATGCCTGATATACTTACAGACATGGTGGGTGTGGGTGAAGAGACCGGTGAGCTTAAACACACACTGGATGTTACAGCGGCTTTCTATGACAATGAGCTTGAGATGGCAGTTCAGAGTGCCATAGCCAAGCTTGAGCCGACGCTCCTAATATTTATAGCCGGCATTGCAGGATTCATTGTAATAGCAATATATATGGCTATGTTCAGTATGTACGGAAATATGTAAGGCTACAGATTGGGGGGAAACGAAATTGCTGATCTATTACGGCGTATGTACGGCAATCCTGGGACTGATCTTTGGGTCTTTCCTTAATTGCACGGCAATGCGTATAGTCAGGGGAGAGGACTTTGTGAAGGGCAGAAGTCACTGCATGAGCTGCCTGCATGAACTCTCGGCGCGGGACCTGGTCCCTGTTTTCAGCTATCTGCTTAGCAGGGGAAGATGCAGATACTGCGGGGCAAAGATATCCATAAGATATCCGATAGCGGAACTCATCTTCATGATGCTGAGCCTGGGGCTGTACGTTCCTTTGATTGGTTTTGGACAGGTAAATGTAATTACATTTTTTAAATACTGGTTTTTGACAGGATGTCTGTTTCTGTTATCCATTACGGACCTTGAAAGCTTTGAGATTCCTGACGGGGCATTGATAACAGGTGCAGCAGGATGGCTGATATTTACCATGGCGGAACTGCTTTTTGGGATACATGACATAAAATGGGCCCTGTTTCATCTGCTATCAGGCTTTTCCCTGGGGGCGGTGATGCTTCTTTTAAGCCTTATTATGGATAAGATCCTTGGGCGGGCGAGCCTTGGCGGAGGTGACATCAAGCTTTTTTCACTGCTGGGTCTGTACCTGGGATTTGCAGGCGGATATGAACTGATCATCCTATCCTGCATAGTTGGACTTTTATTTGCAGGGTTGAGAAAGATTCTTTTAAAAAACGCATCAAAGGAGTTTCCCTTCGGGCCCTCCATAGCACTAAGCGGTTATCTTCTCCTGATATTTGGGGATAAGCTGACAAACTGGTACCTGAGTTTTTTTATGTAATGAAAACTAAAGTATATATCAAGGGGTAAAAAAATGGCTAAAAAACTGGCTAAAAATGATGGAATTCTAGGAATCGACGTAAGGCACGGCAAACTATCGCTTTCTATCATGAGAGGAGGTAAGATCAGCAAGACTGTCTGGACAGATATTCAGGGAAATATCGTAGAACACGGTAAGATCCAGTCAGAGAATCTCTTTGCCGAGTTTCTGAAGGAGAAGCTCAAAGAGAACAAGATCAGGGCCAAAAAGGCTGTTTTTGTTGTTACTGACAGAGATCTTGTTGTCAGGAGTATCGATATGCCGGATATACCGGATGATCAGCTTAAACTCAATATACCCTTTGAGTTTATGGATTACATCTCCGGGGATGTTAAGGAGTATATCTTCGATTATGTAAAAAGGAGTACAGGAGATAAAGAGGATTCCAATACTGCAAGTGTCATTGCCTATGCGATCCCCGTTGAAACCATCAGGAAGATAGGCAGTGCCCTCAGACTGGCAGGTCTTACACTTGAGAGAGCTGTCCCGGAAACACTGGTATATGAGACCCTTCTTTCCGGTATAGAGGATCCTGAGGATGCAAGGAAAGACAGGTGCTTCCTGGATATTGGAAGAAGCCGCATAACCATGCGCATGTTCAGGGATGGCGCTTACAGGCTGAGCCACATAATTGATATAGGTGAAAATAAAATCATTCAGGCCATCGCCGATGACCTAAATATTGATGTGAATTTAGCCGAAACATATTTAAGAAGTAACTATCAGAATTGTCAGGATTGCAGAGGCGCAGTAAACGCGTATAAGGACATATCCCTGGAGATCATAAAGGGTCTCAACTACTACGACATGTCAGACATGACCTCAAAGCTTAGGGATGTGGTACTGTGTGGCCCCGGAGCCATGACAGAACCTCTTGTCCTTCTACTTAAAGAGAGGATAGACAGGGCTGTATATACCATACAGGAGATGATCCCCGCAGGAGCCGATAATGCTGCACTTAATGTTACCTTTGCATCGGCAATTGCCCTGAACAGCTACTCAAAGAATTATGGTATTGAAGAGAGTGAGGCCTATGCCGATGTAAAAAAGACCGACTGGAAGGCGGCATTCTTTGGGGTGGTTGCTGTAGCAGTGGTAGCAGCACTGGTGGCCAAATTTGGAGTTATAGACAAGTATGAAGCCTTAAACCAGGCCCGGGCCCATGAAGCGGATCTACAGGCCCAGGTGGATGCAGCGGCCCAGTTTTTGGCAAACACTGACGAACTCTCCGTTGAGTATTATCACTACACCTGGGATGATATGACAGAGGAGGAAAGGGGAAGAGTCAGCAGGGTGGATGTTGCAAAACTGGCTGATTTCATTGTGAGCCAGGGTGTTTCCGTAAGATCCATGAACCTGGCAGGAACAACCCTTGTTGTAGGTGTTACAGGCGATTCCCTTAACACCATGAGCAAACTGACAGCTGCCCTTACGGATCAGGATATAGTTGAGAGCTGTTCGCTGTCCATGGCTCAGAAGGAGACAGTGGAGGAAGAACAGATTACAACACAGGTATCTGAAAAGGACGATG
>JAEEGL014736044.1_pt1 | contig 10162 bp, 10 predicted proteins | sample 9134231 | NCBI WGS metagenome assembly JAEEGL01 (sample SAMN16246548, study PRJNA631951) | gut metagenome | biome: gut microbiome; feature: rumen; material: fiber-attached | host: Bos | place: Iran: Karaj | collected 2018-10
TCATCTTTTTCATCTTGTTATCGTTATCTCAAAATCTCTTTCTGGGTGCAAAGGTAGCAAATATTAAGATACGCACCAACTCTTTTTGGCAAAAAAACTATAAAAACACCGTCTGCGGTGACGATTTTGACTAAAGTCAAGGGAAAATCGTGTCATAATGTAACTTTTTCTCCCCCTGAGTAGGGGGAGCCAGAGGGGGTCTGAACCGCCTTAGACAATACGCTTGTTCAGACCACCCCTGACCCCTCCTAACTCAGGAGGGGGAACAGATACATTATTCCGTTCGGAGGGGACGGATGACGAAGGTGAAGCTGCGCTCCTCACGGTTGACGAGGTAGTCGGGCAGCGGCCACGCTCCCCAGGAGTTGACGCAGCCGAGTCCCATCTGGCGCTGCTGGAGGTGAACCTGTGTGAGCGGACGCTCGATGAGGTCACCGGAGTGATGGCCGATCTTCTTGTCCTTGGTGGGACCGTCGTCGAGGTCGGAGAGGAGATACGGCAGGGCGCTGGCCTCCATGGGGGCGTCGGAGTAGAACTCCAGTCCCCTACCCTTCGCATCGACGACCTGGAACCAGCGCACGTCGGTATGGTTGCCGGACTCCTGCGGACGGACGTAGGGATAGTACTCGTCGGCCACCTTGTTACGATACAGGCCGATGAACTCAGAGCTGTTGCGATCGCAGTAGTTCTCCACCGGACCACGGCCGTAGTAGCACACCTGGTCGTACTGCTTCGGCATCTGCAGCTGCATGCCATAGCGGAACATCGGCGGAATCCTCACGACATCTTTTCCTTCCTTGGGGGGATTAGGCACGAAGTACTCGTTGACGACCACCTCGCCGTTCGGCTGGAGCGTATAGGTCATGGTGAGCATGGCCTGCACCTCTGGCATATCGAAGATGACGGCGACGCTGTTGTCACCCACCTGACAGTCCTTGATTTTCATCTGGGGTGCCTTCCACACGCCGAAGCGCTGCTGCAGCCTGGCACCATAGTCGTTGTCGGTGGGAGCGCGCCAGAACTCAGGTGTGATGGACTCGCGGTCGATGAGCATCGTCTGGCCGTCGACATCGAGGTAGTCGATCATGCCGCTCCACTTGCCCACGGTCAGCGTGGTGCCAGCGGCATCAAACTTCACGTAACTCTCAGCCTCCTCCTTCTGCACAGCGGCGGTCTCGGCTTTGATCTCCGGGAACTGGTAGGGATTGAGCACGAACTGCTGACGAGCGACGATCTGGCCCTTGTCGATGAGGGGCTGCGCCTCGCGCGACTTGAACTGGAAGATGACGAAGATCTCCTGATCGCCGTGATGGCCGAGCACGCGCTCGATGACCTGCTTCATGGCTTCGATGGTGACGACCTTACGCTCCTGGGGTGCAATGCCGTTGACAGCAATGGTGCCGCCGTGTCCGAAGGTCATACCCTCAGGACGGTCGCCGTCGTGATGGTGCGAGCCTGAGGCACCGCCCACGAACCACTCGAGCTCCAGGTCGTCGATGGTCTTGAAGAAGTTCTCGTTGTAGATCTCGATCTTGCCGTCCTTGAGGCCCTTGTCAGTGATCCACACGTTCTGATAGTAGTAGCGCACCTCATAGGCATGGGGATTCAGACGACGGTCAGGCGCGATGATGCCATTGCAGTTGAAGTTGTGGTCGGAGGCGGGATAGCGGCCATAGTCGCCACCAAAAGTGAAGATTTCCTTGCCCGTGACCTTGCTCTTGTCACGCAGGCCCTGGTCGACGAAGTCCCAGATATAGCCGCCCTGGAACTTGGGATACTTGCGGATGAGGTCCCAGTACTCCTTGAAGCCGCCGATGGAGTTACCCATGGCATGGGCGTATTCGCACTCGATGAGCGGACGGGGGTTGTCGGTCTTGACGTATTTCTCTGCATCGTTGTAGTCCATATACATCGGACAGAAGATGTCAGTCTTGCCGGCATGACCTGCCTGTTCGTACTGCACAGGACGGGACTGGTCGTAGGCCTTAATCCAGTCGTAGGCTTTTTCGAAGTTAGGACCATAACCGGCCTCGTTGCCTAATGACCAGACGATGATGCTGGGATGGTTCTTGTGCGACATGACGTTGCCCTCCTGACGCTCGATGTGAGCCTTGGCATAGTCGGCTCGCTTGGCCAGCGTTCCTTCGCCATAGCCCATACCGTGGCTCTCGAGGTTAGACTCAGCCGTGAGGTAGATGCCATACTCGTCGCAGAGGTCGTACCAGCGGGGATCGTCGGGATAGTGACAGGTACGTACGGCGTTGATATTGAGATACTTCATGATCTTGATGTCCTGAATCATCCGTTCCACCGAGACGATGTAGCCGCCGTCAGGGTCGAGCTCATGACGGTCGGCACCCTTTATTAATATGGGCTGGCCGTTGACGAGCAGCTGGGCGTCCTTGATCTCGACATGGCGGAATCCGATGCGCTGGGGAATGACCTCGAGCACCTTGTCGCCCTGCTTCAGGGTGATGAGTAAGGTGTAGAGGTTGGGCGTCTCGGCCGTCCAAGCCTTAACGTTCTCCACTACGGTCTTCAGACCTTCAGCGACCTGATTGCCGGCGGCATCGTAGAGCTTCGCCTCCACCTGAGCTTTACCGGCCACTTTCACGTCGACATCAAGCAGGCCGTTGCCGTCCTGCCAGTCCTGACGCACGAAGATATCCTGAATGTGAGCCTTCGGCGTGGCATAGAGATACACCTCACGGGCGATGCCAGTGAAACGCCAGAAGTCCTGGTCCTCGAGATAGGAACCGTCGCACCAGCGCATGATCTGCATGGCGATGAGGTTCTGACCCTTCTTCAGGTATTTCGTGATGTTGAACTCGGCTGCCACCTTCGAGTCCTCGGAGTAGCCAACATACTTGCCGTTGACCCAGAGCGTGAGGTTGCTCGTGGCGGAACCGACGTGGAAGAACACCTCCTGACCGTTCCAGTCCTGCGGCAGTTCGAAGGTGCGACGGTAGGAACCGGTATAGTTGTTCGTCTCGCCGATATACGGGGGATTACTCTTGAAGGTGGTGCTCCAGGCATAGCCCATGTTCTTGTAGATGGGGTCACCATAGCCGTTGAGTTCGAAGAGTCCCGGCACGGGAAAGTCCGTCCACTGGGAATCGTCGTACTTCAGGGCGAAGAAACCATCGGGGGCATTCTGATGGTCTTTCACAAAGTTGAATTTCCACATGCCCTCCATCGAGAGGAAACGGCTGGATTTCGCCTTGTCGGCCTGACGGGCGAGGTCTTCGTTCTCAAAGGCGAAGAAATGGGCGTGACGCGCCTCACGGTTCACCTGGTTCACTTCCGGATCGAGCCACACGGGCGTCTTCTGGGCATGAACCGATACCATGGCCATGCAGGCCAAAGATAGAATTAGTTGTCTGATCATACGTCTGTTAGAGTTGATTGATGAATATTTTCGGCAAAATTACAAATAAAAAATGAAAAATATGTATCTTTGCAACAAATTTTATCAAGAGATGAGAAAAGAAGAAAGATACAGACGGATTCTCGCCCATTTCCGCGAGCAGATGCCGGAGGTGAACACCGAACTGGAGTTCGGCAGTGTGTTCCAGTTATTGGTAGCAGTGGTGCTGAGTGCCCAGTGTACCGACAAACGGGTTAACCAGGTGACACCCGAGTTGTTTCTACACTACCCTGACGCCCGTTCGATGGCTCAGGCAGAACCCGAGGACGTGCTGGAATACATCAGCAGCGTCTCCTACCCCAACGCCAAGGCAGACCATCTCGTGAAGATGGCCAGGATGCTGATGGAGAAGCATGAGGGTGAGGTGCCGTCGGACATGAACCTGCTCTTGGACTTGCCTGGTGTAGGCCGAAAGACGGCGAATGTGATACAGAGTGTGGCCTTCGGGAAATCCACCCTCGCCGTCGACACACATGTCTATCGTGTGGCACACCGTTTAGGACTGGTCACACAGCGTGCCAACACCCCATACAAGGTGGAGATGGAACTGACGAAGTACATCCCTACAGAGGAAATTCCCCGTGCCCACCACTGGCTCCTGCTGCACGGCCGCTATGTCTGCACGTCGCGCAAGCCACACTGCGAGAAATGCGATCTCTCCGGGATCTGTCCGAAGCTGATCGAGGGTTCGAAACTGGCATAAAAAAAGAGCATCATTTCTGATGCCCTTGTCTTTGTGGATGACCGTTGCCCTGTCCCCAGTTCCTGAATGTACGGCGATGGAAACGTTCCTCTGCCTGTATCACCTGAAGCACCTTCGAGGCAGGAAGCACATCGAAGAATTTCTCATGATAGGTCTTCTGTATCTTCTTCATTTCCAATTCCGTAGCATCGCGACGCTCAACCAGTTTACGGCAGGCAGCATCGTCGACGGGCTTAACAAAGCCTTCCTTTCTCACCTTCTCAAAGATGGCCCTCTGCTTCTGCTGCATCTCACGGTACAACGGGAAAAACTTCGCACTCTCGTCGGCAGTAAGCCCTGCCTCCTTAGTGATAAACTGCTCCATCTCTGCCTGGAACTTCTCCGGCGAGAACTTCCTTGCAGTCTCCTGAGCCGCTAACGGCGAAAAGGTGAAAAGGTGGAAGAGTGAAAGCCATACGGCCTTCATCCATACACTTTTTACCTGACACCTTATCATACAATATATCTTCATCTTTCTTTCACCTTGTCACCTTTTTACTTTTTTACCTGTTTACTTTTTTACCTTTACTTAATACTCAGATGCCAGACAGGCATAGATGTCCTGATTGTCGAGCATCATATAGTCTGCAGCCTCATCGAAGAAGGCATCGTCAGGCTGCTGCTGCACCACCACCTCGGCCATCGGCCCCTGCGAGGGATCTGACGCCTGTGGCCATGCCAGCCATGCAGCGGTAGACACGAACAATGCACAGACGGCAGCAGCAGCCCACCACACGGGCCGCATCCATACCGTCCGGGCTTTCTGACGGCGCTCCGGCAACTTGTCCATCACCTGAGCCGTCAGCTGCTCGAAATAGCCCTCAGGCACCGTGAAAGGATTCCTGCGGCCAAGTTTGTCTGATATGTACTTTTCTTCTTCCATCGAATGTTTGACGTATAAGTATGCAATTGGTTTAATCACGAAGCTTAAAAAATTCAGAGATTTTCTTCACGGCGATATGATAGGAGGCTTTCAGCGCTCCCTCAGAGGTACCAAGCATGTGGCTGATATCGCTGTATTTCATTTCGTCGAAGTAGCGCAGTTGGAACACAGTACGCTGAACGTCAGGCAGTTGCGCGATGGCCTCCTGCAACAGCGCCTCGGTTTCCGTACCATCGAAATAGGGGTCTGCCAGCAGAGAGCTGGCCACAGAATATTCATCTTCACTGACTGTCAGACGATGCTTGTTCTTCCGCAACAGGTCGAGAGCCTCGTTGATGGCGATACGCGAGAGCCAGGTAAACACCTTCGAATCGCCTCCGAAGGTGTCGAGGGCGTTCCATGCTTTCAGGAACGCGTTCTGCACCACGTCGTCGGCATCGTCATGGGTGAGCACGATCTTTCTGACCTGCCAGTAGAGCTGTTCACCATACTGACGCACGGCTGCCTCAAAACCCTGGCGCTGGGTCTTGGGATCCAATAGCATCTGTCTGATCTGCTGGTCGTCCATCATAGGTTCTTGCGAATGACTTGATCGTAGCCATAGAGGTCCGGCCAGAAGCAGACCTCTCCGGTCTCAGGATAGGGATAAGCAGTATAATAAATAATGTACACGGGTACACGTGGAGTGACATCCCGGTAGGTGATGATCTTGAAAGGTCTGGGATCATCGGCATGCTCCGTCAGATACTCGCGTCCTCTGTCGGTCTCAGGCCTCATGTCCATTGCGATACGGATCTTATCGAGGGTCCACTCATCAGCACCCTGCAACAGGAAACAGGCCAGTTCAAACGGTTTCTGCACTCTCACGCAACCATGCGAGAGCGTTCTCTTTTCGCGGTTGAAGGCTTTTCTGTTGTTTGTGTCATGCAGATACACGCCGAAGTTGTTGGCAAAACGGAACACGATGCGTCCAAGGGAGTTGCCTGCCCCACCCCTCTGGCCGACGCGCAGTCCACCCGTCTGCAGCTGACTGGCGGAGACATTCTTGGGATCAAGGGTGTCGCCCTTCTGCCGGTCTATGATGTAATAGCGATGCTTGGCGAAGTAGGCAGAGTCGCCACCATGCACGGACACTTCGCCCTTCACGATCGACGGGGGGATGATCCACTCGGGATTCACCTGCATATAACTGATCTCACTGCTCAGCAATGGGGTCTTCGTCGGCACGGCGCCACAGCATATCTTCATGGGCATCACACTGTCCGGACAGATGGCCCACAACTGCTGTGAGGGGATGTTCACTACCACCTGATGCGTCCTGCCCTCAGGTCTGAACATCTGCCAGCGGCAGCGTTCAAGGTTTACGATGAGCGTCTCTCGCCGAGCGCTGTCTGCGGTCTGCTCCAATTGTGTCCGTAAGGTCTTGTAGAGGCTGTTGGTGGGGACAGAGCCTTGCAGGTAGGCCATCCTGTCTGGCGACTTCAGTTTCTGAAAGGGTTCCTCATAGTCAGGGGCTTTCACCTCATAGTCGAAAAGTCTGGCATAGCCTGTGCCGTCAGTCTTATAATCCAGGTGATTGAATATCTTGTCTGGCCTGATAAAGCCATAACGCTGTCCGGCGGTATATTTCACATACGCTTTCGTCAGATGGTATTCCAGTCTTGGCAAGACCTCGTTGATGCTCTGTCCGACGGAGTCAAAGGAAAGTTTGTGGACAATCTCAAGATCTGACTCGATCTCGGGCAGGAAAAAAGCCTTCGGATCCAGTCCGTTTCCAGGCAGTTCCCGTTGCAGCAGCGACACCAGCGAGTCGGCCTGACTTGTCACTCCCGCCCTGGCATACCAGAGAGGCTCAAACGTCCGCTGTGTCTTCAGCTGCGCCACAGCTGCCTTATAATACGCTTGCACAGCCTTGTCTGCCTCCCGCTTCGACGAGTCGGCATCTAATAAATGCGTCAGATACTTCCCTTGCTCGGTGGTATCCAACGCATGTACAAATGTTCCAAAGGCGGAATGTTCGGCCTCGTCATACTCGCGGTTTCCGTTCACACAGGAAGCCAGGAGCACAAGGACCATCGCAAGACTCGTGGCTAACGGACGTAGACCCTGCGTACAACCTTGCCTACCTTGACGATGTAACAACCTTTCGGAATATTAAGTTCTATCTTCTGTTCCGGACTGTCGATCCGCTTGTGCAGAACGACATTGCCGGTGACGGTGACGATCTGCAGCACCAGGCCTTCAGCTCCTTTGACGGTCAGCGAGCCAGCACTGTAAACCACGTCCACCTCTTCCTCGTCCGACAGTTCCATGACCCCGGCAAAATAGGCAGGAGTGGCACTGGCAGTCACAGGAACCAGCCAGAGGGCAGCCAAGGAGAAGGTAAGAATGAGTAAACGTTTCATCATACGCATTTGAATATAGTTTGGTGCAAAGTTAGCATTTTTCTTTGAATCGGCAAAACTTTTTCGACGGAAAATGCATTTTTTACCTAAAATGGCGGGTATTTACACGTTGATGATGTCCATTTCGTTCGTCAGACGGGTGTTTTCAAACACTGCCTTCGCCTCTGCCAGCAGCACGTTCTCGTCGTCATACCGCGAACTGTAATGGCCCAGGAGCAACTGTCCCACGCCAGCATCCCTGGCCACCATCGCTGCCTGTCTGGCAGTGGAGTGACAGTATTTCTCAGCCGACTGGATCTTATCCTCGCCGTAGGTGCTCTCGTGGTACAATGTGTTCACCCCCTTCAAATGTTCATGCAGCGTAGGGATATAGCGGGTATCACTGCAATAGGCGTAGCTTCTGGGCGCATCGGCAGGCGTGACCAGACGTTCGTTGGGAATGACATCGCCATCCTCTGTTGTCCAGTCTGCCCCCATCTTGATATTGTTGATCTGACTGCGCGGCACGCCGTAGGCTTCCAGCATCTCCGGCCGGATATGGGGCAGCAGGGCTTTCTCACGGATGAGATAGCCGCAAGTGGGCATGCGGTGTTCCAGGGGGATGGTCTCCACGATGATGCTGTTGTCCTCATAGGCGATGGTGCGCTGTGAGGTATCCACGGCATGGAACACCACCTCGAAGCCCAGGTCATGGGTAAAGAAGGCAATCTGACTGTCCAACATGGGTCCCAATGCCTCTGGGGCATGGATATGGAGGGGAGCAGTACGCCCCAACAGTCCGAAGGTGGAGATCATGCCGATCAAACCGAAGCAGTGGTCACCATGCAGATGGGAGATGAAGACCCTGCTGAGCTTCGCGAAGTGCAGATGGCATTTCCGCATCTGCGTCTGTGTCCCTTCGGCGCAGTCGAGCATCAACAGCCTCTCCCTCACCTCTACGAGTTGTGAGGAACCATTGTGACGAAGGGTGGGAAGCGCACTTCCACACCCTAAGATATGTATCCGGAAAGGTTCCACGCTGATTTAGATCTTATTGAACTCGTCGTTGGTCTCTTCCAGTTCCAGTCCGTGCAGGTCCACCTTGGGCTTCGGCTTCCAACGGGAATACTCGAAGGTCTCTGTCTCGTCATGGGGTTTGCCTAATGTCCTGAATGCCAGCGAATCAGGACCGAGGGTCAGGATCTCGTAACGGTTGGTCTCTTCCTCGTCGCCGCCACCTTCACGCATGAGTTCAATCTCCAGCTCACCGTTGAAGATCTTCCAGGTGCGATAGACGATCACCGACTGGTCGATGCTCTCTGCTACACCACCCTCTTTGATGCGGATACCAATCTCAGCACTGCCGTCGATGGGGTCTGGCATCACCCAGTCACCCATCAGCGTATTGAGGTTGATCACAAGCAGGGCATTCTGCTTGAGAGAGTCTGCCAGCACTGCGAGACGGTCTGACACCTGGAGGCCGCCAAACACCTTCCCTGCGTCCTGGGCCCTGGTCAGACTCAGCGTCAGCGTGTCACCATTGTCGGTGGTCATCTCCAACGTGTTCATAGCCGTTCCGTCCGTACAGATGCCATAGATGGTCTGGTCTCTGAAAATAGACATATCCGGTTTTTCAGCATCCTGCGACTCATCGACCTGTGCCTGTTGTTTACCACCACAGCTGCCCAACACCATTGCCGCAGCCATCATTCCAATCAATACACTTTTCTTCATAATTGTTCGTCTGTTATTTTGTCTTTTCTTGTTATTCTGCCTTCTTAGCTTCCTGCCACAGCGCCTCCATCTCGTCAAGGGTCATCTCCGTCAGGGGCTTCCCGATCCTGATGCTGTGTTCCTCAATATAATTAAACCGTTCAATAAACTTCCGGTTCGTCATCTCCAGGGCATTATCAGGGTTCAGCTTATACAGTCTGGCGGCATTGATGACGGCGAAGAGAAAATCTCCCAATTCCTCCGTCGAGCGGGCTTTATCATCCTTGTTCAACTCGGCCTCCAACTCATCCAGTTCCTCACGTACCTTCTGCCACACATCCTCTCGTTTCTCCCAGTCGAAGCCCACATTCCGGGCCTTCTCCTGGATTCGGTACGCCTTGATGACACTGGGCAGGGCGGCAGGCACCCCAGACAACACACGCTCATTCCCGTCCTTCTCCTTCAGTTTGATCTGCTCCCAGTTCTGCAGCACCTGACTCACCGTCGTCACCTTTCCGGTAATACCGGTTTCTCCGGATGGCCCGGTTTCTTCCGGCACGTATGGCAGCGGTTTCGGTTCCTCAGCATCGATTTGCGAGGGATGATACACGTGCGGATGACGGGTAATCATCTTCTTCGTCAGAGCGTCACACACGTCGGCCATATCAAACTGTCCCTGTTCCTCTGCGATCTTCGCATAGAAACAGACATGAAGCAGCACGTCACCCAACTCCTTGCAGATGTCATGGATGTCGTTCTTGATCAGGGCGTCGCAGAGCTCGTAGGTCTCTTCGATCGTATTGGGTCTCAGACTCTCGTTCGTCTGCTTCTTGTCCCACGGACAATTCGCCCTCAACGCGTCGAGCACGTCGAGGAAACGACCGAAAGCCTTCATTTTTTCCTCTTTTGTATGCATAATACATTAATAATTGGGGCAAAGATACAAAATAATTGAGAATTGAGAATTGAAAATTAGAATTTTTATGTAATTTTGCACCGATTTTTGAAAATAA
>JAEEGL015103296.1_pt1 | contig 10162 bp, 8 predicted proteins | sample 9134231 | NCBI WGS metagenome assembly JAEEGL01 (sample SAMN16246548, study PRJNA631951) | gut metagenome | biome: gut microbiome; feature: rumen; material: fiber-attached | host: Bos | place: Iran: Karaj | collected 2018-10
AATACTTCATTTATATTATCATATCCATAAAGAGTAATCATCTCAAATATTTTATGGTGTCTATAACTTTTAATCATCTCTTCTTTTTTATCTTCACCAATATATATTTTTCTATTTTCTAAAAAAACTTTATTTTTATATTTAAAATTACTTAGAAGTCTTAATTCACCTTTAATTCCATGAGTATTAACTATCTTACCAATGTAAACGAATTCTTCTTCCATAGGTCCTCCTATTTGTTTATATTATAACATTACAACGTAAAAAGGTCTACAAAAGTAAGCCTTTTTAAAAACTATTTTTTTAGACACAAATATCATTACAATTTATATTAACACTCTTGATTTATAATATTACGACTAATTTTATTATTACCCAAATAATACAAAGCTAAATTTAGAATAATTAATATTAATAAGCTTATAATAGTAAACTGGGAAATTGACAAATAATCATATTTCAATATGTAATAGCCACTTCCACATATAACACCAAATGCAAATAATGAATATCCCATAGTAATAAACGAATTAAAATTCTCTCTCAAAGAGTCAGTTTCATCATCCCAAATTAATTTTGGAAAAGAAGAATCAAATAATAATCCAATCAAAGAAACAAATGAAATACATAGTGTTATCAATAAAATATATAATAGTATTTTTAATAGTGGTAAATGAATTATTATAAAAAATGGTAATGAATAAAATATAATTCCAACAAATGAAACAATAAATGAAACAAAATATTTCTCTCTCCACTGTAATCCATATTTAATTGGTATATATTTTATAAAATGAAAACTCTTTCCTTCTCTAGAAAATGAAGATGCAGCGATAGAATTAAATGTTGGTAAAAATATTGACACACCTAATACTAATAATAACATTCTAAAATAAAAAGTAGAATCTTGATTAGCAACAGCATTTCTCATAAATTCAATTGTATAATCTGGAAGAGCAATCCTAAATATTAAGAAAATAAGTACAGGCCATATAATATTTATCAAAATACTATTTATAAAAAAAGTTGGAGATCTAAACAAAAATTTTATATCTTTAATAAAATAATTTACAATAGGTTTTCTCACTTTAAAATCTTTAATATTTCTATAAGAAGATTTTTTACTTTCTGTATCTTTCCCAAAAATCCCCATTACACCATCATAATAATATTTTTTAGATACAATTAACATAATACCAAAATATATTAAACTAATTAGAATAGACAAAACTATATAAATTATAGAACCTTCATTTAGTCCTAAAGCAAAGAAATGAATTGAAGGAAATATATAACTCATTACATTTAAAAAAGTATAATCTCCACCTGCAAAATTCTCTAAATACTCTTCAAAATTAAATGAAGATAATTTCCATAGTAGAAAAAATATTAAACATATCAATAAGACTAAAAACGAAAAACCTATTTTTTTTATAGTTTTTGTACTTACATAATTTTTCAAAAGATTAATTACAATAAATAATAATAATGCACAATAAACCATAGGAATCATTGGTAAGAAAATTATTCCCAAAAGAGAAATAATCAAATTAAATACGGGTAAATCTACAGCCATTATATATGCACCAACACCTAATAACAAAAATAAAAATAATATTATATTTTCAAATATAAATGAACTAGTAAACTTCGACGCTACGAGAACTTCCGATTTTATTGGAAGTGGCAAAATATTTTCAATATCTTCACTAAAATAAAGTTCATTAAGCAAAGAATTAAAACCAAATACAAATGAAAATAAAGAAACAATAAACAATAATGCTTCGAAACCTTTCACTGCAAAATCAACATCATTTAGTTTCCTAATTGTTTCATAAACAAATATTGTATAAATAAGCAATATAGGTATAAATATAAAAATGATAGAAAAAAGAATTAATGAATAAAAGAAAAATTTCCCCTTTTTTTTATTAGATTTATTTATCTTAAGTGAACGAATAAATAATTTAGTTAAATCAATATACTGAGTCATTCTTTAATAACCTCCATAAATAATTTTTCTAAATCATTTTTCTTATATTTCTTTTTCAAATCATCAAGAGTTCCAAAATAAAGTATTTTACCTTTATCTATTATTGCAATTCTATCACACAACTTTTCTGCTATTTCTAATACATGAGTTGAAAAAAATACTGTATTATTCTTACTAGCATGTTCCCTCATCATTTCTTTAAGGAGAATAGAACTTTGGGGATCAAGTCCAATTAATGGTTCATCAAGTATCCAAACTTTTGGGTTATGAACTAATGCTCCCATCACCATCATCTTTTGTCTTGTTCCATGAGAATATCCTTGCATAGGCTTATCTAAAACTTCTTCTAGATTAAATTTAGAGCTTAATTCTTTAATTTGCTTCTTTCTCTCATCTTTAGAAACATTATAAATATCTGACAACAAATGAACATATTCTATCCCGGTTAATCTTAAAAACATATCAGGACTATCCGCCATATATCCAATCATCTGTTTTGCCTCTAGTGGATTTTTTACTATATCTTTTCCATTTATTATTATTTTTCCAGTATCTGGTTTCAAAATACCAGTCATCATTTTAATTAAAGTAGTTTTTCCAGCTCCATTAAGTCCAATAAAACCAACTATTTCCCCATCAGGTAATTCTAAATTTACATCATCAATCACTTTATTTTCTTTATCAAAAGATTTCGATACATGTTCTATTTTTATCATAATACTCTCCCTATTTAGTATTTGTAATACTAATTTTAGTATACAAAAAAAAATATATAATAGTAAACACTTATTATATATTTTATTAATACTTTATTATTTATTTAGTTCATACAAAAGTATACTCGTAGCAACACCAACGTTTAAACTTTCAACAGCATCATTCATTTCTATATATAAATAAGAATCACACATGTCAAGAATTTCTTCTTTAACACCATTACCTTCATTTCCCATAATCAAGCAATACTTTTTCCTATCTTTATCTTTAAAATTAGCCACATCTTCACCATAGTCTACTCGAGTTCCATATACTGGAATTTCTTTTTCTTTTAAAGATGTTATTACTTCTTTTAAATCTCTAATAACAATATTAATATGAAACATCATCCCTTGAGTAGCTCTTATAACCTTAGGGTTATATATATCAACAGTATTAGGACTTAATACTATTGTATCAACATTAAAAGCAACTGCACTTCTAATTATTGTTCCAAGGTTTCCAGGATCTTGAATGTCATCCAATAAAAGAATCTTACTACCTTCTATATTATTATCAACCATATTACAAAGAGCCATTACATTACTAGTTGATTCCATCTCACTAATTTTATTAATAATCTCATTGGTAACATAAACAGTTGGAAGATTAATCGGTAATACAACATCTTTTTCAACGATTAATTCTTCTACAATTCCTTTTTTATATGCTTCTAAAACAAGATGCATACCCTCAACAATAAACTTTCTTGTTTTCTTCCTATATTTTCTATCTTTAAGTTTTATATATCCTTTTATTCTATCATTATCAAGACTTGTTATTAGCATATTATCTCCTTATTCTTTAAGTATTTTTTTAGCTTTTTTAAAGTACTCACAATTTTCTTCAACAAGTGACCAAAACTCTCTTGAATGATTAGCATAAATTAAATGTGATAACTCATGCATAATAACATAATCAAGACAATAAATTGGTTTTCTCATTAATTCTAAGTTAAGTGTTACTCGCTTATCTCTAGTATTACAAACTCCCCATCTAGTAGTCATTTTTCTAATTGTTAGAGATGGATATGGTATTTTTTTTGTAAATCTACCATAACAGGCATCCAAATGTTCTTTAAAGATTATAGAAGCTTGTTTCTTATACCACTTATCAATATCTGCATCTCTATTAACAAATACTTTCTCTTCTCCCAAAGTAATTCCAGGACTAGAAGTATATATAACATCATATCTTTGTCCCAAATATAAAAATCCCTCATTATTTTCGCATTTTCTTTTCATCTTGTTAATCATATTAATAACAGAATCTTTGTTTTTTAATATAATTTTTTCAATCTCTCTATTAGATGTAAAAGTATTTGTAGTAACATAAATTTTCAAATCTTCTTTTACTCTTAAATACGTGTTTCTATTACCAATTTTCTTAGTAATTATTACTTCATATTGTTCATCATCAATTTCTATTTGCATAATTATCTCACTTTTATATTTCCCACTTCAGTTTTGATATTTAGAGTATATTTGTTTTTTTCATTATTATTTGTATCAATATCAACTTTTCCCACATTAGAATCAGCATATATATTTATATTATTAACTTTATCAATTGTAACATCTCCTGTATTAGATGAAATACTACAATCACTAGTAGCATCAATTTCTTTAATTGAAGTATTACCAATATCATTTTTAATTATTACTTCATTAACTAAACCAACATCAATATTTCCAGCACTAGTATTTACATATAATTTTTCAATATTTACTTCTCTAGTATCAACATTACCTAAAGAAGTATTAACTTCTAATTTTTTAAAATTTTTAGGTAAGTATAGAATAATTTTATCTAAACAATTAAAAATACATATCTCTCTAGAGCTTTCTTTTTCTATTACAATATCAGTACGTCCTTCATCTACTTTAATTATGTCATGATTTTTACCATAAACAACAACATTTACCTCATCACTACCAATGTACTTCACTTCCACATTAGATAAATCAGAATCAATAACAATTTGCTCTAAATTGCTATAACTTCTCTCTAAAACAATACTAGAACCATTTTCATATATTAAAATAAAAGCACCAATAAGTAAAGTAATACCAATAATTATAAAAAATCTAATTTTTTCTTTTCTCTCACTCATAACTAACATCCTTACATACAATTATACACAAATAATATACATAGCAAAATGAAAAATATATCATTTCACTTTATTTTTATATTTGCGTCAGTAAGATTTTTAGTTCCTTTTAAAATTATATTCTTACTATATTCATCTTTAACAATTATTACAATATTTTCACTTGACCAATCTACAAATGATCTAATTCCATTTTCATCTACTTTTGAAAAATCAAAAGAAGAAATATCTAAATAACTTAAATCATGAATACCAGAAAACATAGAGTTCATATCTGTCACATTAGAAGTATCAAAACTTGATAAATCTGGAATATCACTTTTAAATCCTTCAAACATAATCCCCATATTTTCTACTTTAGATGTATTAAAACTTCTTAAATTTAAATTTCTTATTTTTGCAAAGAAAAACATACCATACATATTAGTAACATTAGAAGTATCAAAATTAGATAAATCTAGATTTTGAAAATCCACATCAGCAAACATCCAAGACATATTTTTTACTTTTTTTGTATTAAAATTACTCAAATTTAATTCATATATCATTATGCGATGAAACATCCCACTCATATTCTTCACATTAGAAGTATCAAAATTAGATATATTCAAACTTTCAACTTCTAAATTATTAAACATATTGCTCATATCTTCTACATTTGTAGTATCAAAAGTAGATAAATCAAGATTATCCGTTTTAACATTAGAGAACATATAACTCATATCTTCCACTCTACTTGTATCAAAATACTTTAAAAAATAAAAATTATTAATACCACAAGAATCAAACATATTTCGCATATTTTTTACTTTAGATGTATCAATAAGATCCATACCATTTATTTCTTTTAACATAGGAAGATTATGAAATAAGTATGAAGAATCTTCATTTAAATATATTTTCTTTGCATCAGTATACAAATACACTATTCCGTCTTCATACCAAAGATAAACAGGCAAACCACTTGCAGAAATATTATATTCTTTTTTTATATTACTTACTGATATATCATCATTCAAAATCATTATTTTTTTGATAGTATCATTAGGTAAATATTTATCCGAATCATTATTTGATAATCTTTTCATTAAACTATTAATTTCATTGCCATCGACTAATTTAGAATATTCTACTTTATCATCAATATATTCTTCGTCAAGTTTATACCTAACATTGTAAGAAAGTTTATAGTTTGCATCTTTATACATCTCGTTTTCTTCAACTAATTCTACTGTCATATTAGATTTTATTGATTCAAGAGCACTTAATTTTTTTATAAAAATATTATCTTCTATTTCTTCCCAACCATCTTCTAGAGTAATTTTAGTTAATTTAAGATTATCCAAATTTCCATTTTCATTACTCCATACTTCTTTAATTCTAAGCTCTGCGACTACTTCAAAATCACGACTATTTGATGCAATAATATTACTTGAATATTTTCTATCTTTTTCTAAAATAGAATCAATTAAAAAATTATCTTCTAAAGCACTAGAAACAACATCAGTACTTTGCTTCAATTTTTTATTTTCTTTTATTGTTTCATTTAAAGAAATACTTAAGATTACAACTAAGAAAAATAATATCAAAATTACTACATACAATATTTTATCAAGTTTTTTATCATTCATAACAATACCTCAATTATATGATAGCATGAATAATTAAAAATAACAAAAATGCTCACATATTTTTACGTGAGCTTAACACTATTTGTCTCTTAAAACAGCATTATGTTTCTTAGTAACATCTTCGATTATTTTATTAAATATTTGCATTACCTCTTCATCACTTAATGTTCTAGTTGGATCACTAAATGTCAAAGAATATGCAATTGATTTTTCATCATCTTTAACATTTTCTCCAGTATAAACGTCAAAAACATCAATATCAGTTAATAACTTACCACCGGATTTCTTTATTGTATCAACAATCTCTCCACTAGTTACATCTTTTTTAATAATAAATGCTAAATCTTTAACAATACTTGGATACTTAGATATTTCTTTGAATTTAATAGGTTTAATCTTCTTATCTACTATTTTAGTCATACTCATTTCAAGAACATAAATATCATCTTTAGAAACATTAGGATGAACTCTTCCTAAATATCCAATTGGCTCTTTATCAAGAGTAATTTCTGCACTTATTCCAGGATGAATTCCATCAATTTCTTTTTCCTGTAAATGATATCTATTCTTTAAACCTAAATAATCTAATATGTTTTCTAAAATCCCTTTTAATAAATAAAAGTCTACTTCAACTTTTTTACTATTCCATGAATTATTAATATAATTACCCTTCAACAAAATAGCAATTTTAGTATCTTCTTCAGTTTTATCAAAATATGTATTTGCAATCTCGTAAATCATTACATCTTTAACATTACGAGACTTGTTATACTCATATGTCTTTAAAAGTGAAGGAATAAGAGTTTGTCTTATTGTTTTCTTATCACTACTCATTGGTCTATTAAGATCAATCTTTTCATGACGATTATACTTAAACATTTCATTTTCTTCATCACTAACTAAAGTATAAGTTCTACACTCATTAAGTCCAAGAGCTCTTAATCTATTAGAAATTAATTTTCTATATTTAACTGCCCCAACATATCTACCTGCTCTATCAGGAATTATTGGCAAAACAGATTCAATTTTATCATATCCATAAAGTCTTCCAATTTCTTCAATTAAATCTTGTCTATGAGCTTCAACATCAAGTCTTCTATTAGGTATAGTTACTGTATATACTCCTTTTGATTCTTTAAAATCAAATCCTAAATTATTAAGACTCTTTTTAACATCTTCATTAGTCATTGAAAGTCCAAGAGTTTTATTTACTTCTTCAAGACTAACTTTTGCTACTTTTTCTTTTTTCTCAATATTATCATATACAATAGTATCACTTAATACTTTACCATCAGCATACTTTTCAAGCAAATGACATGCTCTTTCTATTGCCATAGAAGTATATTCATAATTTAATCCTCTTTCATATCTAAGTGATGCTTCACTTCTAAGATCAAGTCTTAAAGAAGTATATCTAACATTATAAGAATTAAAAATTGCACTTTCAATCAAAATATCTTTAGTATTATAATCTACTTCTGTATTTTCTCCACCCATTACTCCAGCAATACATACAGGCTTTTCTCCATCAGTTATGACAATATCTTCACTAGTTAAGACTCTTTCTTTTTTATCTAAAGTAACAATAGTTTCATTATCTCCAGCCATTCTAACTTTAATATTATCACCAAGCTTATCTTTATCAAAAAAGTGAAGAGGTTGTCCAAACTCAAGCATTACATAGTTAGATATATCAACTACATTATTAATTGGACGCATTCCTGCAGCAATAAGTCTATTTTTAATAAAATTAGGTGATTCTTTAATAACAACATCCTTAACCATTTTAACATTATACATTGTACAATTAGGAGTATCTATTTCAAGATTAAAATGTTTCTTTATAGAATCCTTTATTGGTTTAGTAGATAAATCAGGTAGTGTTACCTTTCTACCTAACACACTTGCAGCTTCATATGCAAATCCAATGTGATTAGTACAATCAATATTTCTATTTGGATTTAAATCAAGTTCATATATAGTATCATCAAGTCCCATATATTTAACAACATCTTCCCCAACTGGAGCATCAAGTGGTAATTCATATATACCTTTAGCATGATTTTCAGGAGTATCTTCTTCAAGTCCTAATTCAGATAAAGCACAAATCATTCCATTTGATTCATATCCTCTAATCTTTGAAGCTTTTATTTCAAATCCCCCTGGAAGAATTGCTCCAGGAAGAGATACTATTACTTTAATTCCACTTCTAACATTACTAGCACCACAAACAATTTGTCTTTTATCAGTACCAACGTCAACTAAACATTTATGTAAATGAGTTTCAGGAATATCATCACATTCTAATACTTCTCCAATAACTAAATTATTTAAATCATTTGATACGACATGCTCGACATTTACTCCAGCATTAGTAATCTTAGTAGCTAATTCTTTTAAATCTACGTCTTTAAGGTCAACATATTCTTTGACCCAATTCATACTTATTGCCATTTTTAATCAGCATCCTTTCTATCAAAATTATCTTTTGTTCTCAAGTCATTAGTGTAGAATGTCCTAATATCTGTAATTCCATATTTAAGCATTGCTAAACGTTCTGCTCCAAATCCAAAAGCAAAACCTGTCCACTTTTCAGAGTCATATCCACAATTATCCAAAACATTATGATGAACTATTCCAGCACCACCTACAGTAATCCATCCAGTTCCTTTACAAATATTACATCCTTTGCCACCACAATTAAAACATGAAATATCCATTTCTACTGAAGGTTCTGTAAAAGGATAGAAACTTGGACGAAATCTAGTTTCTCTATCTTCACCAAATAATTTCTTTGCAATAACATCAAAAGTTGCTTTCAAATTAGCAAGAGAAATATCCTTATCAACCAATAAACCTTCTATCTGAGTAAATTGATGAGAATGAGTTGCATCATCATCATCTCTTCTATAAGTTTTTCCAGGACAAATTATTCTAATAGGAGTTTTCTCTTCATTTGCTAACATTGTTCTAATTTGTACAGGAGAAGTTTGACTTCTTAATAATAAAGTATCTCCATCAGTATAAAAAGTATCTTGAGCATCTCTTGCAGGATGACCTTTTGGTAAATTTAAAAGTTCAAAGTTATACAAGTCTTTCTCAACTTCTGGTCCTTCTACAACATCATATCCCATTGAAATAGCAAGCTCTTCTACTTCCTCAATCAATTTCTCCAAAATATTTGCTCCACCAACATTAACTTTTGTACTAGGAAGTGTAATATCTATTTTTTCACTTTGAAGTTTCTTATTTAATTCCTCATTTTTAATATTTTCTTCTAACTTATTAATTTCGTCAGTAACAAAATTTTTCGTATCATTAGAAAGTTTACCTACTTCTTTTTTCTCTTCAATAGATAAGTCATTCATATTACTAGTTAATTCTGTAACAAGTCCTTTCTTACCTAAATATTTAACTTTTAAATTTTGAATATCTTGAATTGTCTTTGCATTTTCTAAATCACTAAGTAACTCTTTTTTTATGCTTTCTACTTTATCTTTCATATTATCTCCTTTCAATAAAAAAAGCACTCATCCCAAAGGACGAAGTGCTCGTGGTACCACCTTATTTAATACTCATTAAGCTATAACGCACAACCGTTTACGATTAATAAATGCCTATAGGATGAATTCATAAACACTTTTCTTACTAGTCTTCCACCTACCACTA
>JAEEGL015479711.1_pt1 | contig 10162 bp, 9 predicted proteins | sample 9134231 | NCBI WGS metagenome assembly JAEEGL01 (sample SAMN16246548, study PRJNA631951) | gut metagenome | biome: gut microbiome; feature: rumen; material: fiber-attached | host: Bos | place: Iran: Karaj | collected 2018-10
AAAAGAATTTTTTAGATTTTCTAAAATCAAATTGTTTTTTCCTTCCGATGAATACTCCTGAAGAAATTTTATGGAAATGTTCAATTAAGTCACCAAAAACTGAAGTTGATGAATCTCAAAAAGATGCATATAAAAAAGCTATTGCCAACTGGGTTAGAGATGATATTGAGGGGGATGTTATTTCCAGTGATATTTTTGCATATCAAAAAAAGCTTTGTAATGCAATTCCAGAAAATGATTTTGTAATAGAAGAAATAATTAATATTATAAAAGGTATAATTAGATAATTATCGTATGAACATTTTTTCTTTCTTTTCAGGTTCAGGCTTTCTCGATCTTGGTTTTGAGAAATCAGACTTTAACATTAAATTGGTTAATGAATTTCTCCCAGCATTTATGAATGCATATCAGTATTCTCGTAAACAAATGCATCTAGACTTGCCAGAATTTGGTTACCAAAATACAGATATTAATGTCTTTTTAAATGACAGAAAAAATGAATTAAGAGATTATGTTGGTAATAGTCAGAGAGAATCATTAACAGGATTTATAGGTGGACCTCCTTGTCCAGATTTTTCCGTGGCAGGAAAGAATAGAGGTCGTGAAGGTGATAATGGAAAACTTTCTCTCTCATATATAAATACAATTCTCGAATTTACTCCTGATTTCTTCTTGTTTGAAAATGTAAAAGGCTTATGGCGGACTGCTCGACATAGACAGTATTTTGAAGAATTAAAAACTATGCTTCATAATGCGGGCTATTGCACTACTGAAAAACTTGTAAATGCTCTAGAATTTGGAGTCCCTCAAGACAGGGAAAGAATTTTGTTATTTGGTGTCAAAGCGGATATTCTACCTGAGAATAGTAAAAATGGAGTTGATATTATTGATTTTCCATGGGAAACCCATATTTTATATCAAATCAATGATATAAAAAACTGTGATTGGATTGAAACAAGTCCATTTGCTGTTGATTCTAACTTTCCTCAGCCTCAGAATATTATTTCAGAACTTACAGTTCAGTATTGGTTTGATAGAAATGATGTTTTGCATCATCAAAATGGAAACGAGTTTTTTACTCCAAAAGCTGGTCTTAAAAAAATGCTAACGGTTGCCGAAGGTGATGTCAGTAAGAAATGTTATAAACGTCTGCACCGTTGGCGCTATTCACCGACTGCAGCTTATGGAAACAATGAAGTACATTTACATCCTTATAAAGCTCGCCGCCTTTCTGTTGCAGAAACATTGGCTATACAATCTTTACCCAAAGGATTCTGTTTACCACCAGAAATGACATTAACCGCAAAATTTAAAACTGTAGGAAATGGCGTTCCATATCTTCTTGCAAAGGGAATTGCAGATACTATTAGAGAATATTTGGAGGAATTATGACCTACAAAGAATTTATTGATAATTTACAGCAACTAACTTTACCTAAAGATTTTTATTATCTACCATCAGTTACTTCATCAGAAAAGAATGTATATACATTACTTAGTGTTTCTGAAAACGAAATAAAGGCAAAAAGAGATGGAACAGATTTATCTGTATCTATAACACAAATTCACACTATTATTGATAATTTATCAGAATATGTTCCTCTAGATGTAGAAGGAACTTTGAAAGGAAGCGGTAATACAAGATCAATAATTGAATCGCTTTTTTGTTTGCTTCCAAAAGTTTTTCATACTCGGCTCAATAACAGAAAACATATTATTTATATACCGACAAAATCACATGAATTAGGTGATTTAACATTTATTTCTGAATCAGATTTAAATACTATAACATCAGAGCATAAGAATATTATGCGACAACAAATTGAGAATGAATATAAATACTATTTAACAAATTTTGCTGTTAGTAAACGTTCTGGAAAGCGATTTACTTCGTCTGCAATTTCAAGTTATTTGCTTTTTACAAAATGTGAAAAACTTTTTGATTATGCACCAGACAAATGGAATAATATTAAAAATATTTATGATATTACAAGTATGGATTCAATATCGCAAATAATAGAAAAGTTGAAAAATGATCCAGATTTTTGCAAACGTAATCGAGAAGACAATAATGGTTGGCGTTTAGGGGCTATAAATCAATATTTTGATTACTTAGTCCATAAAAACAACAATAAAAAACTGGATGAGGAAGAATTTATGGAACCTGTCATTGATGGCGGCAACTCAGAAGAAGAATTCAAGATTTCTAATTTTACATCAAATCCTCTTTTCATTCGCTACATATGCTCTCTCCTCGCCAAGCCTTTCGTAATTCTTTCTGGTAATTCAGGTACGGGCAAAACCCGTATTGCAACCAGATTTGCTGAATATTTAAAAAAAACAAACGATACAAACATTAAAAACTCTCTCTTAATTCCAGTAGGCGCAGACTGGACAGACAATACCAAAATTCTCGGTTATTACAATCCGCTTGCAAACAATGGTGCCGGTGAATATGTAAAAACTGATGTGTTCAGATTTCTTGAAGCAGCAGGGGCAAATCCAAAGATTCCCTTCTTTTTGATTCTTGATGAGATGAATCTTTCTCATGTTGAACGTTATTTTTCTGACTTTTTGAGCAAGATGGAACTGCTGGATTTTAAGTCGGACAAAAAAGTTTTCTTTGATATTCAGGGATACGGACAGCTGGAGCTTCCTAAAAATCTCTTTATTACCGGCACAGTAAACATCGACGAAACCACCTATATGTTCAGCCCGAAAGTCCTTGACCGTGCAAATGTAATTGAGTTCAAACCAGAAATGGACGATGTGTTGAAGAATCTTCTTTCAGATGCTTCTAGCGGTGAGCAAAAAAGCGCAGAGGACGGAGTTGCAGAAGGTTTCATGAAACTGGCAAATGAAGTTCGCAGTGGTGAAATTCCAGAGGCTGTTCGGCCTGTTCTAAATGATATAAAACCAATTCTTGAATCTTTCTACACAGAGCTTGAAAAATGTGGCTTTGAATTTGCCTATCGTACGGCAAAAGAAATCCGCCTGTATGCAATTGCAGCTTTTAAGACAGCTGAGGGCGAAAAACCGACAGCAACAAACATTGCGGACATCCAAATCTTGCAGAAAATCCTTCCAAAGATTCATGGAAATAAGAAGCAGATAGGAACTCTTCTTGATGAACTGGAGAAACTGTGTGAAGAAAAATCATTGCCGAACAGTCTTGCAAAAATTAGGCAAATGAAAACAAAACTGAGCAACTTCCAGTATACAAGCTTTATTTAATTTTTGGAGGTGAATTAGATGAATAAGACATACCAAATTCCAAATCTTCCATTGAATTTCAATTTTGAATCTATTTCTATATACAAGCAGTTGACGCTTGCTTCCCGTGCCCTTGCGGAATTAAAAGGTGTCGCAAAAACAATTCCAAACGAAAGCATTTTACTTAACACTCTTGTCCTTCAGGAAGCTAAGGATAGTTCCGAGGTGGAAAATATTGTTACAACTCAGGACGAAGTTTATCAGGCTGATTTGGATATGGTAGAAACCGTTACAAAGACTGCTCAAAAAGAAGTGTTGCGTTACAGGCAGGCTATGCACACAGGGTTTGACTTGGTGCGAAAAAATAAGCTTCTCACGAATGTCATTATAAAAAAGATTCAGCAGGAACTTGAAGAAAATACGGCCGGATTTCGCGCTGTTCCCGGTACTGAACTTAAAAACAACAGCAACGAAACTGTCTACACTCCGCCTCAGACAAAAGAAGAGATTGAGCGTCTTATGGGTAATCTTGAGCAGTTTATCAATGATAAAAATATCTGCGAACTAGACCCGCTTATAAAACTTCCGATTATTCATCATCAGTTTGAAAGCATTCATCCTTTTTATGACGGAAACGGTCGGACTGGGCGAATAATCAATATTCTTTATCTTGTGGCAAATGAGCTTTTGGATTTGCCGATTCTCTATTTGAGCCGCTATATCAATCACAACAAGGCCGACTACTACAGATTAATTCAGCGTATCAGGGATAATTCGCCAGATAATGAGGCTGATTGGGAAAATTGGATTGTATTTATGCTCAAAGGGATTGAAATTACAGCAAATGAAACAGAATGAAACAGTAATTCTGATTCATGAAATAAAGAATCTTATGCAAGACTACAAGATAAAAATCCGACCCATGTTCGGAACAAAATATAATCATGAGCTTTTGAACAATCTTTTCCGTCATCCGTACACCAAAATTGAATATATTATGAGGGATTTGGAAGTAACAAGGCTTACTGCAACTAAGTATCTTGAGCAACTGGTTTCTGAAAATCTTGTGACTAAAATAAAAATTGGAACAAGTAATTATTATATAAATCAGCAATTGGTGGATTTGTTTGTAAATCAGGCAGACTTATATAAATGAAATGTATAAAAATTTGGGATTTTTATACATTTGGCATGTAGAATGTATAAAAATTTGCCTTTTTTATGCATATTGTCAACACAATGTTAAATAAAATTGAATTTTTTAACATTGCTAAGTTATGGCTATAAATTATGAAGAAATTTTCAGGTATTGTATATCATTGTAATTCTCTTGCTTTGAATATTTACCCCGCAGGAAAGCATAATAATATCGATTGGGATAATATAGTTTTTTCAGACGGTAGCCTTGATTTTTTTATCTTTAAAGATTCTAGTACGGCTGAAAAGTCTTATGTGGAATATTCAACTGACAATGAATTAAACATAGAGCCAATCAGATTAAAGGAGACGGTTCGCTATAAGTGCTCGGTTTCATATTCTCAAAAAGGCGGTAATGATGATTTTACTCAATTTAATCCCCGCCTAAAAAATGAATCGAACAAACTTTTAAAACTGGAAAGGGATGATTCTTCGTCGTTTACTTTTCAGTTCATAAATTATCTTGGAAAATCAGAACTTATTTTTTCAGGGAAAGACGGAGAGCATCATCTATCATTTGAAGTTGTTCCTGACAAGATTAATTATGAAGAAGATTATGTAAAACTCACGGAAGCAATTGCAGATGAATGTTCAGCCTTGCTTCTTGATTACACAAGCCCAACAGCCTTGACTTTTCAGCAGGATTCATCAAAAGATTCCAATATCTTGGAACAGTTCATCTTTTTGCGGCAATTTTGTTTTTCGGACAATCTTGAAAGTCTTTTTGCCTCAATAAAAAGAAATCCTGACAGGCTTCTTGTTAAGGAAGAAGAACTAAAGCCTTTTGGAAGCGGAATCCCTTCGCAGAAATTCTTTTCAAATCCATTTTCTCATAGTCGAAGCTGGATGAAGATGGAAGATGGCAGCTATTTACCGGCCGAGGTTACTACGATTCATAAGTACGATAGCTATGACACATCGGCAAACAAATTCATAAAATTTGCCTTAATATCGTTCAGCGAACTCTGCGCAAAAGTCCTGGAGAAAGTTGAAATCGACAAAAATGGAAAGGAATATTTCTCAGAAGCCCAGCGAATCCTCAACCAAATAGACGATATACTGAACGACACCTTCTTTGACGACATAAATGATTTGGAAATAATGCCGGTCAACAATCAGATTCTTGAAAAGCGTGAAGGCTACAGTCAAATATTCAATGCATTCTCCATGATAGACCTTGCACTGCAACTTGACTGGAAGGGAAAAGATGAGGTCTATACTGGCGAGGCTAAAAATACAGCCCTCTTATATGAGTACTGGCTTTTCTTTGAGCTTCGGAAAATAATTCATGAACTTACCGGCAAAGATAAAAGCACATCTGGTTTGGAGCCATACAAACAATTCATCAGCGATGCCAACGGTCTTACAATTTCTCTCCAGCAGGGAAATGCTTCTCTTCAAAGCTTTATTTTTGAAAAAGAAAATCTTACAGTAAATCTCTATTACAACAGGACTTTTTCTCCGGCTCAATTCAGTTCTTCAATTTACTGGGGTTCTTATTCAAGGCCTTTCCGCCCTGATTACACGCTGGCAATCTTTTCATCGGATTATCGCAAAGAAACTGATGCTATAAAAGCAGGTGAGGTTTCTTACATCCACTTTGACGCAAAATACAGAATTCAAGATTTAACACAATTCATAAATTCTGATAAGAAAGAATTATCAGATGTCGTGCTTGCCGAGCCAGAAGAGCAAATCACAAAAGAAGAAAACGAAGAAATAATTCAGGAAAAGACAGATGAAATCGTTAATACATACAAGCGTGGCGACTTGTTGAAAATGCACACTTATAACGATGCCATCCGCCGAACTGTGGGAAGCTATGTCCTGTATCCTGGTAATGAAAATAACTCTAAGCGGAACGAGCTGTCTTCCGTTTATGATGAGATTCTTCCCGGTGTCGGAGCATTTGCAATTCGACCTGGCAACAGAAATGCCGGACATGAAGAAATCAAAAAGTTTGTAAGACAGATTATTGATTTTAAGGCGAATGAGGCCAGTAGAAAATCCAGGACAACTTATTTTGAAAATATGGTTATTTCTTCTGCTTCACAAAACAATCTTGTTACACCATCCCCAAAAGAAGAGTTGTTTATGGCACTTTTCTTAAGGAATGATTATTTTGCCTGGCTTACAGAAAATCATTTTATTCCTGCTGACGAATCAGACAGTTCTTTTATAAATTTGGAAGATGGTCTTTATTTTTACTACTATGCAATAAGGGACGGATATGTCTATCCCTTGCATAAAGACATTTCAAAAGCCACAAAATTCTGTGCATCAACAACAGGCTTTGGAACAGAGACAGACATTTCCAAATATAATTATCTGCCATTTGTAGCCGACATTATTTCAACTCAATTAGTTTCTGCAGAACAGCTTCGCTCAAAGTTAAAGTCTATGAATCATGGCAAAGGATATGAGCCAGTAAAACCATTTAATGCTCAGTTCTATTATATGGTAAAAGTCCAGAATTTGAAGAATATGAAAATTACAGGCGACATGATTCGGAAAAGAGATTCTGGAAACCTTGCAATAAGTCCGTATTCACCTAAGGTTTTTGAGATAATTTCGCTATAAAACAAAGGAGCTCCCCATGCAAGAAACCCCACAAAACAAAATAAAAATTTTCGAAAATAAGCGTGTCCGCACGGTCTGGAATGATGATGAAGAGGACTGGTATTTTTCGGTTGTGGATATTTGTTGGATACTGGCGGATAGTCCTGATTTTACGACGGCCAGAAAGTATTGGAACAAGTTGAAACAACGGCTTTCGGAAGAAGGTAGCGAACTGGTGACAAATTGTCACCAGTTGAAATTGCCTGCTGCTGACGGCAAGATGCGCGAAACAGATGTTCTTTCTACTAAAAATGTTCTTCGCCTGGTGCAGTCAATTCCATCACCTAAGGCAGAGCCGTTTAAGTTGTGGCTTGCCCAGGTAGGCGCAGAGCGACTTGATGAAATAGCTGATCCTGAAAAGGCAATCCTTCGCGGAGCTGATTTTTATCGCGCAAAGGGATATACCGAGAATTGGATTAATCAGCGTTTGCAGACAATTGAAATGCGTAAGGAACTGACGGATGAATGGAAGGCACGCGGAATCGAGAAAGAAAAGGACTATGCAATTCTGACAAATGAAATGACCAAGGCTTGGAGCGGGCTTTCTGTAAAGGATTATAAAAAACTCAAAGGTCTAAAAAAAGAAAACCTGCGTGATAACATGACGAACATTGAGCTCGTCTTGAATATGCTTGCCGAAGTCACAACAACTGCAATTTCAAAATCAAAGGAACCGGAAACATTTTCTGAAAATCTTTCTGTAGCAAAAGAAGGTGGAAGTGTTGCCAAAAATGCCAGAACGGATATTGAAAAGCGAATCGGAAAATCTGTAATTAGTCCTCTTAATGCAAGCGATAAGCCAGCCCTTGAAGTTAAAGACAAGGAAATTACAGAATCATGAAAACCATAAACGTAGTAGCCGCCATAATCATCCGTACCACTCCCCAGGGACAAGCCCAAGTTTTCGTCACCCAGCGTGGCTATGGTGACTGGAAGGGCTGGTGGGAATTCCCCGGCGGAAAAATCGAAGCTGGCGAAAGCCCAGAAGCTGCCCTTGAGCGTGAAATCCGCGAGGAGCTTGCCACACAAATTAAAGTGGGGGAGCGCATAGGTACAATCGAATATGACTATCCGGCATTTCATCTTTCAATGCAGTGTTTTGCCTGCCAGGTGGTGAGCGGAAAGCTGGAACTGCTTGAGCATGAAAACGCTGCCTGGCTTACGGCGGAAACTTTGCGTTCGGTCAAGTGGCTGCCGGCTGATGAAATAATTTTGGATAAAATCGCTTCTGTGCTGTAGACTGAGATAAGCGCACAAAAATAGAAGATTATGAAACAAAATCATTTTCTGTTATAATAGACCGCAGATTGAAAAAAATGAATGTATTTCCCCCAAACTTGACCGCCCGCTACCACTTGCCCGGTCTTTTTGAATTCTACGAGCTCTACAAGATTTTCCTCCCTCTCTGGAAAAGCCACCGGAACTGGTTTTATCCCTGGTGCGAGATTGCCTCTATTTACGGCTCTCCTGCGGACTGTTTGTGGGGTGGGGGAAGGGCTGGTTTTGGCGAGGCGGATGCAAGAGATGTGCTTGCTCTTATGAGGGAATATGGAATTTCTGCCCGGCTTACATTCAGCAATTCGCTCTTGCGGGAAGAACACCTTTCTGACAAAAAATGCAATGAGCTTTGTCGCTTGTTTTCAGTTGAAAAATCCTTTGGCGCAATCCAAAACGGCGTAATCGTTCACTCTGACTTGCTGGCCGGCTACATCCGGAAAAAATATCCTTCGCTGTATCTTGTTTCTTCCACCACGAAAGTTTTGACCGATTTTGACGATTTTGAATCAGAACTGAAACGGGAAGACTTCCTTTATGTGGTGCCGGACTTTCGCCTGAACAAAAAATTTGACCGGCTCGCTTCTCTTAGTCAGATTCAGAAAGACAAAACTGAATTCCTCTGCAACGAATGCTGCAATTTCGGCTGTACCGAACGCAAGGCCTGTTATGAAAACGTGAGCCGCCTCAACCTCGGAGAAGACGTGCAACCTCATACATGCGCTCAGCCGGGTGGGGAAGGGGGCTACAAGTTTTCACTCGCACAAAAAAATCCGGGCTTTATCGGTATCGATGACATTCAGAAAACTTATCTTCCCATGGGATTTTCCAACTTTAAGATTGAAGGCCGGGGGCTTGGTTCAGCAATAATTTTAGAGTTTCTTCTATATTATTTGACAAAGCCTGAGCACCAGCTTGAAGTGCGCGAGGCAGTCTATCTTGATTCCATGCTGGATTTGTTTTAGAGTCAAGGAATGGAAATTCGAAATTCAAAAACTGATGATTTGCATGATATTCTTAAGCTCTATGAAAAGGCTCGTGATTTTATGGCCAGTCATGGAAATGCAAGTCAGTGGGGAACTTCCTATCCGCCCAAAGAATTGATTGAATCTGACATTGCAGGTGGAAAAAGCTACGTCTGTCTTGAAGAAGGAAAAATTGCCGCAACTTTTTATTTTGCCGTAGAAAATGAACCGACTTATGCAAAGATAAAAGGTAATTGGCTGAATGAGGCTCCTTACGGCGTCGTTCACCGCATAGCTTCTGACGGACTTACAAAAGGAGCCGGCACTTTCTGCATAAAATGGGCGATGGGAAAAATCAACAATATAAAAATCGACACCCACAATGACAATAAGCCGATGCAGAATCTTCTCAGAAAACTTGGATTCGTTCCCTGCGGAATAATTAATGTGGAAGACGGAACTGAAAGAATTGCTTTTCAGCGATATTCAGAAAAGTAAATAAAATTTATTTCATCAGAAAATCATGCAGCTAACCTACGTAATCCAGAAATCCAGACGACGCTCAATGAGTATCCAGGTGGCAGATGATAAAAAAATCATCGTAAAAGTGCCGCTTGGAACTCCCACTTTTATGGCAGAAAACTTTATCCGCGAAAAAAAAGACTGGATTACAAAGCAGCTTGAAAAGGTTGAAAAGCAGTCAGAACTTGCTGATTCCATGGGCCCGCTTACTGAAGAAGACATCAGGCAAATCAAGAAAAAAGCGAGGGTAATAATTCCGCAAAGGGTAGAGTACTACGCAAAACTGGCAGGGATTTCCTACAAGCGCATCTTTATCCGCCTGCAGAAGTCGCGCTGGGGAAGCTGTTCTGTAGACGGGAATCTCAATTTCAA
>JAEEGL015779963.1_pt1 | contig 10162 bp, 6 predicted proteins | sample 9134231 | NCBI WGS metagenome assembly JAEEGL01 (sample SAMN16246548, study PRJNA631951) | gut metagenome | biome: gut microbiome; feature: rumen; material: fiber-attached | host: Bos | place: Iran: Karaj | collected 2018-10
ACACCACAATGGGTGTTCAATGCTATATGGAATAATTTACCTAATGAAGATAAAGAATATTGGAAATCTACAACACAAAATTCTTTTTCAATAAAACAAGATAATAACTCTGAACCCCTTTACCGTATGTATAGGGAGGGTAAGATATCCTTATTTTCCCTACTTTCTACATTTAAAAACTCATAATTTCTTATTCAGTCCTTCGCCTAAAAGGAGTAACTAAAATGGCAAAAACATCTTCTTATGAGCATTATGTTAAATCAGTACCATTAAATCCAGATTATGAAAAAGATAAAAATTATATTTTAATTGAATCTATAGATCAGTTGAAAGATTCTTTTAAATCTGGTTTGGTTGTAGCGTGGGATACAGAAACAACAGGACTTAATCCAGAACACTCTGAAATTGTTGGGTTTTCATATACTATGGACGGTAAGACTGGGTACTATTGTCCTGTAAAACATAAAGATATAGCACTAGGAAAAGAAGCCCTAGATTTATTTTATAATTTCTTGAAATCTTCTAAATTAGCACTTTTATACAATGCCAGATTTGATATTCGTATAATGGAATATTCTGGTTATGATATGTCTTTCATGTATTCACAACAACAGGATGGTAGTTACAAACCAAACTTTTATGATGTTATGGTTCAAACATGGTTGGCAGACACCCGTGTACCATTACCATCACTAAAAGTATCAACCCTCCGTTTTCTTGGTTTCCAACCACCAAAATTCTCTGAGACTCTAGGATCTGAACAGAATTTTCAATATGTTCCAGCAAGAGAAGCATATCGTTATGCCTGCTTTACAGAAGATACTTTAGTTCAAACTAAATTTGGACTAAAAAAGATAAAACATCTAGTACCAGGGAAAGATTATATTAAAACATCTACTGGTTTTTATAAGCTGTTAAATATTTTACCTCAAGGTGTACGTAAAATTATTAAAGTAACACCACCCTTTGGTTTACCTTTTTGTTGTACACCAGATCATAAATTTGCTGTAGAATATGAAAATAAACTTGGGTGGGTTAATGCTGAATCACTAGATACTTTCCCATTCAGTGCTTTATATCATGGTGGAGAATCACTTAATGATATAGATGAGACTGTAGAATATATACAACCAGAAAAATCATCAAATAATGTCTGTCTCATAGAAGATGCTGGAGAGGCTTTTGTATTTGACCTTTCTATTGAATATGAACATAACTTTTTCTTACAGTGTGGAATTATAGCACATAACTGTTTGGATGCTATTAATACTTTTAATTTATTTAAAGTAACATATAGATTCGTAAAAGAGTCAGGTGTTATCCCATTTTTAGACAATTCTTGCACATATATTTTAGGACAATTAGAAAAAGAACCTGTGAAACTAGACACAGAATACTTGATCTCTTTAAGAGATCAAGTATTTACCCATGTACAAGAATTGGAAAAAGAAATTCATTCTCTTGCAGGAAAGGTTTTTAATATTAATTCTAACAGAGAAATGTCTCAAGTGTTTATGGAACAGGGTATAGATACTGGAGAAAGGACTCTTGCTGGAGATATGAAAACAGGTGTTAAATTATTAAATATATACCTTACAAATCACCCAGACTGTGAAATCCTAAGAAAGATAATTGAATATAGGGAGCAGTTTAAGTTCTACAACTCTTATCTTAAAACTCTTGTAGATGTAGCAAAGCAGCAAGAGGTTGTACCTCCTAGATTTTCATATAAATTACAGGCTGTTCCATGTCTAACAAAAAACAATATTGTATTAGTAAAAGATAAAGGTCTTATTTCTATAGCTTCTGTTGTAGAACAGGATTATATTTGGACACAGTATGGTTATAAGCGTGTTTTGTGGAATAACGCACATAAATCAAAAGACCTATATCATGTGAGTTTTTCCAACTCTTTTTATATTGAAGGTACATCACACCATCCTGTATTAGTAAATAAAGGTACACCTACAGATATAAAATTGGAATGGGCTATTTTATCAGATCTTAAGGTTGGTGAGCATGTCCTTATAAACCACCACACACCAAATTTAGAAAAGACAGAAGATAATACATTTACAAAGTTTATAGAATATCTTGGGTTTTTGACTGCACCATTACTAGTAAAAGATGTGGGATATCTTCCAGAATACCTAAACACATTAAAAGATTTCAAACAAAATACAAACCAAGCATTCCGAGTATTGACAGAAGGAATAATGAATGATTCTGATGCTGTAATGCGACTAGTCTCAAGGGCAAAGCCTGGTGATTGGGTGTCTTATTTTAAGGGTTTATTCTATGCTGTGTTTGAAACACAAATAGCACAGAATTGGAATTCTGATTTTCTCAACACACATAAATTTAAAATCTACTCAGAAAACTCTTCTATGCTTACCTTTGTGATGGGTTTACTATCTTTTCTTGGTATTCAGTCACAACAATCTTATAACGGCGTTAATTTTTATCTGGAGTTTTCTTCAGACCAGTCTATAGTTTTATTAAAACAACTTATAGTAGAAGAAGTGAATTCCCCATATCTTACAAATCTATTTTTTAATACTCTCGATTATTACATAGAATATGAAGATACACAAGTAGCTGAAATAATAAAACTACCAAATGAAGATACAGTATATGATATAGAAGTGGAAGATGTGCATGAATATGTAGCTAACGGTGTTGTTACACACAATACTGGAAGACTTTCCTGTGTAACAGGGGACACACTTATTCCAACAATTCTTGGTAATATTCCTATTGAAGATTTGTCATTATATGAAGATGGAAATGAGGTTTATATAGATGCTAATACAACTTCAACATTTCATACTTTATATATGGGAGAAAAACCTGTTGTAGAAATACATCTGGATAATGGTAAACAGATAACAGCTACATTAGACCATAGATTTATGAATTCAAAAACAGAATGGGTTTATGTAAATGATCTAAAGGTTGGTGACAGTTTACTTTGTGTAATAGAAAACAAGTTATCCCAAACAAAAATTATAAATATGATTCCTAAAAAAGAAGTGGAACCTGTATGGACTCTTACCGTGAATCATAAAAACCATCAGTATCTCTCTAACACTTTAATATCACATAATTGTGGAAAAGATGGGAAAAATACATACTTTGCTCCAATCAATTTTCAATGTCTTGAAGAGAATACTTTAGTTAAAACAGATAGGGGTGATATACCAATTAAAAATGTTACAAAAGATGATCTAGTCTGGACAGGAACTCGCTTTGTCCCATGTCAACCTTTAGGACATAAGAAAAAGCATTGCTATAAAATAAAAACTCTTTGGGGAGAAATAGAGGCATCCTTAGAGCATAAATTTTTTACTCTTAATTATAAAACATGGGAATTTGAATGGCATACTTTGGGGGAATGTATTCTTTATCATTACCCACTTGTACGTGATCCACAAAGTCTTGGTATGTCCTTTGATGAACTATATAACCACACAGATTATATAAACACAAAAAGACATAAAAGAAGAGAGTTATCTTTAGAGGAATATAAAGAATACCTAGATTTATATAAGGATTGTAAATTTGACGTTATTATAGAATCTCCAAGAGAATTTTGGAGTCCTAAAATGGATGTCCCACACCTTATAAAAACAGTGTATGATCTTTATGTACCTGAATATAACCAATTTACTGCTAATGGTTATATTGTACACAACTCTTTGCCTAAGCCTAAGTCTGTAAAATGCTATGGTAGAAAAGCCACACAAGAAGAAATAAATCAAAAACTCGATGTGTTAGGATGGATGTTTTCTCCAGATAATCCCGAATGGAGTCCTGGAAAAGTTGTAGAAGGTATGAAACAAAAACTTAATGTACGTTCTGCAATAATGCCAAAGAATCCAGAAAACGGTGATTATGTAGTTTCTATAGACATGTGTTTTGAAGGTGGTTCTCCTGTACAGACAAAACGCGGATACATGGGAATATCTGAAGTAAAAATAGGTGATGAAGTGTATTCACCACAAGGATGGGTAAAAGTTATTCGTGTGATGCAAACAGGAATAAAAAAACTAATTAAAGTATATCCCGATAATGGTGGGCAAGCTATTTATTGTACAGAAGACCACCCATTTATTATTGATGATAAAGTTGTACAAGCTAAAGATATTAAAGAACCAGTACACACTGTTAAATTTTCTGCTTGGGTACAGAATTTACAAGATTTGAAGGATCTAGAAAATAGACTTGGTGTACTGAAAAGTCTCCCATCAATAAAAGAAAAGGTTTCTTATATAAAAGAAAATAATCTTGATACTGTTATAATAGAATCTGTACAAAAATATCCTAGGGCTAGAATACTACGTATGTGTGGTCTTAAATCAACACATACGTTTTTTCTAAAAGAATTTACAACACTTGATTCTGTTCATGTACGACCCAAAAATGATATACGGTGGAATAATATTTTTAATGGAAATAGTACTCCAACGTCAGCTTACTTATTTGGGTATATTTTAGGGGATGGTAATATATGTAAGCGTAGAAATAATTACCTAACTCTTAATATTACATCAAAAGACTATGAACATTTAGTTCAAATAAGTAATGTATTAGGTGATGGTTTACAATTTCATTATCACGAAAAGAAAGGTAACAAATGGTGGACTTTAGATATACCTGATCGGAATCTATGTAATCGCTTATTAGAATTAGGAATATCAGAACGTAAATCCACAGAACCGAGTAATGTAAATTATGAATGGTTAGGTAATAATTACAGGCATTTTATTCGCGGTCTATTTGACTCTGATGGCTATACTAACACACGTAGTGGATTGTTTTTAGAGATAGTTGGACATGATTCATATATTAAAAGAATATATGAATCTGATCCAGATAACTGGATCTATAAATACACGCCAACTTTATCCTATATTCACTTAAAAGGTACAGCAGAACAAAAGAAGTTTATTTATGAGTACCTATACAGAGATGCTACAATTTGGCTACAAAGGAAAAGAGATATATTAGATTCTTGGTATACACAGAATTTTGGAGATATTATTCTCCCTGTTTGGAATATTACTGTAGATACACCTGAACATTTAATTTATGTTCAAGGTATAAATGTTCATCAATGTGCTGAAGAACTGAAAATAGTAACAAATCTATATAAAGAAGATTCTTGGGCACGTGTTATTAACTCTGGTGGTGATTTACATCATGCTAATTCAGATGCAATATTTGGTAAAGAAAATTATACTAAGGAAACACGAAAAAAAGCAAAATGTATAGCAGGGAATTGTACCGTACAAACACCCATAGGACGTGTTTATATAAAAGATCTATGTAAAGAAAGAATAATAGGGGAGCCAATACCAATCAATACCTTTGTTTACACTCCAGAAAAATTCTGTAAAGCTAAATACTTTATATATAATGGTATACAGAAAACACTATTGTTTACATTCAACGATAGTTCAACTTTAGAGGTAACACCAGATCATATAGTAAAATCTAATGCTAGACTTGTTAGAGCAGACTCACTTAAAATAAATGATGTTATTGACACAGTTGTTATAAATAAAACGTTACCAAACAACAAACAAATTATTTCTATAGAGGAATCAGAGTCAGAAGTGTTTGATTTAACTATAGAAAACAAGACGCATCTTTTTTATGCTAATGGGTTTGTTGTACATAACTGTGCAGCATTTGGAATTCTCTATGGTCAAGAATACCAGGGTTTTCAAAGAACCTTCCCAGAGATGTCTTTGGACGAAGCAAAAGATTTTATGACAAAATTCAAAAGGACTATACCACACATAATCCACGGTCAGGATAGAGCAATAAATGAAGCTAAGCGAACAGGTACTGTATATTCAGGATTTGGAAGACCTTGTAGAGTAAAACACTATTTTACATCAACAAATTTTAAAGATATTGCTTTTGGTAAACGTACAGTAAAGAATTTTCCTATACAAGGAACTGCTGCCGATGTTCTTAAAATAGAGTTGATTAAGTTATGGCAAAATGTATTTACAAAATTTCCAGAGTGCCATTTCATTGGAACCATCCATGATGAAATAAATTTCAGCATCCCACGAAATAAAGCAAAAGAAATTATCCCTATTATGATTAAGTGTATGACCATAAATAGGGATAATTGGCTCATACCCTTAACGTGTTCCTTATCTGTGGGGAGTAGACTCGGGGATATATATGCTATGAAATATAATTTTGAAACAAAAGAGTTTGAACCTGATTGGGAAGAAGACACAAGAACTATAGAACAAAAAGAAAGTGAGAAAAAAGAAGATAATAGTATCAATTTCCAAGAGGGCGAAAATGAAGAAAAAGATATAGACTCTTTAATAAACGAAGATGATGATTTTAAGTTAGAAGAACAAGAAAAGAAAAAAGAAGAAGTTATAGAGGAAATAGATTCAAAAATGTTTGATTTTTAACATCATATATTTTCTAAAGTATACAAACAGTATGTAGAATAGGGAGTTTTTATAAACTCCCTATTCTTTTTTCGGAGATATTATGAGTAAGAAACTAATTGAAGGACAGAAATTTGGAAAATGATCACACAAGGATATTCTACTATGTTTACACATATTGATTTATTTTCTGGTATTGGTGGGTTTCGATTAGCCATAGAATCTAATAGAGGGTGTTGTGTAGGTTATTCAGAAATAGATCAGGATGCATTGAATACCTATATTTCCAATTTTCAGCACTCTAATAAAGAAGAAAATTTTGGTGATATTACAAAGATTAAAGAGCTACCATACTGTGATTTATTAACTGCGGGCGTTCCTTGTCAGAGCTGGTCTATTGCAGGAAAGAATCTAGGATTTGAAGATGATCGTGGTAAACTTTGGGAAAATACCTTATATCTATTAAACAAATCAAAACCAAAAACTTTTATATTTGAAAATGTAAAGGGTTTGGTAGATCCTAGAAACAAGGAATCTTTTGAATATATCCTTTACAAAATAAAAGAGAGTGGGTATTATGTAAATTATTATATCCTAAATTCTTATGATTATGGTATACCACAAAATAGAATTAGAGTGTATATTATAGGATTTAAACAAAAAGAATTTTATGATTCTTTTTGTTTACCGCAGACAATAAAAACACCTAACTTATCTCATTTTTTAGACACCACTTATTCTATTATAAAAAGTGATAGAAATACAAACAAAGAATGTATTACAAAAAACAATAAGTTTAGTATTTCCTCTAACCAAAGTGGTTTTAATGATTATTTTCTATTTAATGATATTCGCAATGGTGATACAACAATACACTCTTGGGATATTATCCCAACTTCTGATAAAGAAAAAGAAGTGTGTATGTTGTTATTACAAAATAGAAGGAAGAGAAGATATGGTAATAAGGATGGTAACCCATTAACACTACATAATTTCCAAAAATTAGACCCTTCCATCATACAATCAGATATAGACAGTTTACTACTAAAAGGTATATTAAAAGAAAAGAGTGATGGATATGATTTTCGTCAGTCTAAAATCAGTACAGGATTGTTTGGAGTGAATAGAATATTTCTACCCACCTCTTCTTTATTTTCTACTATAACTGCTACTGATGCAAATGATTATGTTACAGAACTTAGTATAAAAGCAGGCAATATAGATGATTATAAAACTCTATTCTTAAATGAGGTTTATCATAAACACAAGTATAGAAAAATAACAAAAACAGAGGCTTGTAGAATACAAGGTTTCCCAGAGTCTTTTATTTTACCAGAAAAAAGAAATCAATGGATGAGACAAATAGGTAATAGTGTGTCTGTACCAGTGGTTTCTTTATTGGTTAAATCGATTATACAGACAGGTGTTTTTTAAATAATTATGAAACTACCTATCTTAACTACAACTACATATGGAGATTTAAAAATGGACTTAAACCCTTTCTTAAAAACATTATATAATGTCTCACCTAAAAATATTTTTCCAAGTTCTATAGAAGACCTGAAATATAAAATAGCTAATATAATACAATCTTACTTTGGAGAGTTTCGTACAGGATCTCTATATCTTGGTTTGAATGAACCAATAACTCCCGATGAATTATCTGATATAATTTCTATGCAAGAATCAGATACTACTGATTACTTAAACACAGCAAAAGTATTGGGGTTATCATCAAACAATAAGTATAAAAACACCATAATATCCACCAATAATGATTGGGCAGATTATAGTTTATCTCAATCACTATCTGATTTCTATATAAAAAAGATCAAGAACTTTGTTTTTCAGTTTTCTATAATATTTAATCCTGATTTATATCATTATAATGTGAATGTTTTACTCTCCTATCCAGAAAAAGAGGATGGTTCTATTCAACTATCTTTCACTGTAACTAATAATATGAATACCAGTGATTTATTCATAGAAAGTAATAACACAAAGAAGAAATATACAGGGTATTATGCTTGTGAGGATGGTTCTATGGATGCAGAATTTGTTATAAACAAATTCAATCTTTCATGGAACAGGGCTAATGTTTTGAAGTATATTATTAGAGCAGGTAAGAAAGACCCAAACAAAGAAATAGAAGATCTAGAAAAAGCAAGAAATTATATTAGTTATGAGATTGAACGTATACGAGAAAACAAAAGTCTGTAGAAGACTTTAGTCCTTATATTTCTATTCCAAACAAAGGAGTTATTGTGAAAGAAGAAGGTATTCAATTAGAAGGTATTGTTGTAGAATCCTTTCCCAACGCTATGTTTAAAGTTAAGCTGGTAGATAATGATGCTGAGGTATTAGCATCTATATGTGGGAAAATTAGAAAATTCTGCATCCGTATTTTGCCAGGTGATAAAGTAGTTGTGGAATTATCGCCTTATGATTTAACAAGAGGTCGTATTCTTAGACGCTTTTGAACTACCCACCGCCTAAAGGCGGTGGGATTCTATGGAGTTCTCCACAGGTACTTCACTTAATAGTTTTAGGTTACAGGATTGCAAACAACCTGTAACCTTTTTTCTTAACTCCTAGAAAGAGAGAGGCTTTATGATTAATCCTACCTATCGTTATGTAAAACCTATGACAGGATGTTATATTCCTACCATGGCTTGCATAGCCAGTGGTAAGAGTGTTTTTACACGTGCTTTAGGTGAAGCTATAGAACAGGATACTGGGAAACACTGTTATAAGTTTTTTGAACCATGTTCTGACGATGAAGAGGGAGGGTCTAGTAGATTCTTACCTTTATTTTATAAAAACATGAAAAGGTGGGGATTTACCGTACAAATAGAGATGTTACTTAAAAGAAGAAAGCAATCTCGCTTTGCTAGAATACTTGCTTTACAGGGAGATAATAGTGTAGCTGATTCAGACATACGATCCGACGGTGTCTTTGTAAATATGCTTCAAAAAGATGGGATGATTACACAAGAGGAAGCAGATTTATATTATGAGTTATTCCAAGATTTCTGTGAACCTGAATTATATCCTACAGCTATTGTTTACCTTGACTGTACTCCAGAAACTTGTTTAAGAAGATTAAATAAAAGAATGAGTGAAGTGGCAGGTAGAAATATGGAATCCGATATTTCTATTAGTTATCTGAGAAATCTCATTTCAGAATATAAAGAATTGATTAGTAATATGAGTAGATTTTGCCATATCATTCGTCTCCCCTGGGATGAAGACAAAACACAAGAACAAATAAATGATGAAGCAAGAAAAGTTTGGGAACAAGTAAAATTTTTAAGAGAAAAGTATCCTATACCATGCCAATTAGGATTGTGAAATTAGGATTGTTAAAAGTATGGAGCAAAATCATAAATTAGCTAAATCAGTTACTGATGCTAGTTTTACTAAATTTGTTTCTATGCTTGAATACAAGGCAGAGTGGTATGGACGAAAAATAATTAAGATAGATAAATTCTATCCATCAACACAAATATGTAATAGTTGTGGATATAAGAATGAATCTATTAAAGGACTATGAGGCTTAAAAGTCAGAGAATGGATTTGTCCAGAATGTGGAGAATTACATGATCGGGACTTAAATGCTTCAAGAAATATCCTTAAAGAAGGATTAAGGATACTAGATAAAGAATTAAACCCATGGAACGTGGGGGATAGCAAGTTTACTGCATGTCACACTAATTTTAGTGGAGATATGCTTGCAC